>ERZ773013.731-NODE-731-length-20328-cov-7.023282_pt1 | contig 20328 bp, 16 predicted proteins | sample MGYA00511670_ERZ773013 | MGnify/ENA primary metagenome ERZ773013 (study PRJEB29015, sample SAMEA2738120) | human oral metagenome | biome: human oral; feature: human-associated habitat; material: saliva | place: China | collected 2257 ... | reverse complement strand
TTACGGCCTTGTGTATCCCGAGCTGGGGATCCACCTCCAAAAGCATGTGGGCGTGGTCCGGCATGGCCTTTATCTCGATGACCTCGAAGGAGAGCTCGTCTGCAACTTGGCCGGCTATCTGCCTGAAGCGCACCTCCATTCCGTCCACCAGCACCTCGCGCCTGTACTTGGGGCAGAAGACCACGTGGTACTTGCAGCTGTAGACGACATTATTGTTGCTCTTGTATTCCATGCGGGCATTATGCCACCTGCAGGTAGTTAGCGCCTTGCGGCGATGTGCCTTATATCCCCATGGCTAAAGGCAGGGGTTTTACGGCGCTTTTGATAAAGAACCTCTATTGATCACAGGGAGGCCCGCTCAAGCACATCATGCGGTGCGACAATGATGCTATCAAGCCCTACTTCACAGAGACAAAAGAAGCCCTCACTTACCGAAATATGTGCCGCATGATGGGAGACTCCCTCGAGGACAAGCCCTTCCCGCAGCTTCCGGAAGAGCTCCATCACCACACGTTCTGAGAATTCAATAGCAAGGAGGGCCACTTCAAGTGCAGAGATGCTATCATGCAGGCCTGGCCGGAAGGGCACTTCCCAGTCTTCGAGGGCTACAACCATATGCAGTATCAGATCGAAGACCCCAAAGGCTTTGCAGCGATGCTTCGTTCCATCATGGGCGACAACGAGATGCCCGAACTGCCCCAGCTTGTCTGCCCCAACGGAGAACACGGGAGATAGCAGAGGAGCGCCACGCCCCTCTTCGGAGCGCAGCGCATCTGAATGTCTCTGCAGAATCTGCCGGTCTACTTACTGGTGGTAGTAGCTCAGGAAGCTGGTGATCTTCCCCATAGCCTCGCGCAGCGTCTCGATGCGGGGCAGGTAGACGATACGGAAGTACCCTGGCGTCTCCCAGTTGAAGCCCTTGCCGTGGACGATCAGCACCTTCTTCTGGCGCAGCAAGTCGAGCGCAAACTTCTCGTCGTCCGTGATATGGAACTTCTTCGGATCGAGCTTCGGGAAGATGTAGAAGGCAGCATCCGGTTTCACAGCTTCGACACCGTCGATGTTGTTCAAGGCATCGTAGACGAAGTTCCTCTGCTCATACACACGGCCACCCGGCACGATGTAGTCGTTCACAGACTGATGTCCGCCAAGAGCCGTCTGGACGATGGACTGGGCCGGCACATTGGAGCACAGGCGCATGTTGGAGAGCATGTTGATGCCCTGCATGAAGTCGCGTGCGCAGTCCTTATTGCCTGACATCGTCATCCATCCGATGCGGTAGCCGGCGATCATGTGGGATTTCGAGAGGCCGGAGTACGTTACGCAGAAGAGATCCGGCGCCAGGCTTGCGATGGAGATGTGCTTCTTGCCGTCCATAACGAGACGGTCATAGATCTCATCGGAGAGGATCATGAGCTGGTGCTCACGGGCGACCTCGACGATGTCCTCCAAGACCTCCTTCGGGTAAAGCACGCCGGTCGGGTTATTAGGGTTGATGATGACGATGGCCTTGGTGCGCGGAGTGATCTTCTTCTTGATATCCTCAAGATCCGGATACCAGTGTGCCTGCTCATCGCACAGGTAGTGCACCACGTGACCACCGGCGAGCGTTGCACAGGCGGTCCACAGCGGGTAGTCCGGGCTCGGGATCAGAATCTCATCCCCGTCATCGAGCAGTGCCTGCATCGTCAGGTTGATGAGTTCAGAGACGCCGTTGCCGGTGTAGATGTCGTTCATATCGACATTCGGCAGGCCCTTCAGCTGATCATACTGCATGATGGCCTTGCGGGCGCTGAAGAGGCCACGGCTAGCAGAGTAGCCCTCGCACTCGGTGAGCTGACGGCGCATATCGTAGACGACCTCATCCGGGGCTCTGAAACCAAACGGAGCCGGGTTGCCGATGTTGAGTTTCAGCACGTGTGTACCCTCATCTTCCATCCGGTTAGCTTCATCGACGACCGGACCGCGGACGTCGTACAGCACGTTGTCGAGCTTGTGGGACTTTCTGAATTCTCGTGTTGACATACTTGTCTGCTCCTGCGTAACAGGTTCTGCAGTGGCTGTATTCATGGTCTTGGATTCCTTTCCGGTGAGCCAATCAGGTGTGACTGAAAGTGTCTGTGCTAAAAAGTTGAGTGTCTCTTTTCTCGGAAATGATTTGCCTGACACGTATTGGCTGAGCTTGCTCTTCCCTAACTTGACGCCTGTGCGCTGTGCAGCCCGGACGACGTCGACCTGTTTAAGCCCGTTGCGCGTCAGTGCATCCTGCAGACGCTGTGCAAAGTGCTCATAGGGAACCGCTTCCTGGGTCTGTACCTCCTGTGCCATGAAATCCCTCCTTGAGAGTTCAATTTCGTATCTGATATAGTTCAATTCTTTTGTCGTGAGTTCAATACTAGGATATTTCACCGTGAATAGGTTCAATTTGAGCAAGAAAGTTCAGACGTATTGTTTCTCCACATTTTATGGATATCCGTTCTATTGGGCAGGATCAGTACAGGCTTTCCCGCCCATAGGCCCCAAAAGAGAACTTTTAGACAATATTGGCAACACCCTGCCTATCGGATGTATCCGATCTGAATAGTTTGTTTAAAATGAGGTTGTGTGCCGAAATACCACTCGGAAGGTAGGGCGTATGGTTCAGCGTATCTACGTAGAGAAGAAGGACGGCTTTAACGGAGAGGCAAAGGCACTCTCCCATGAATTACGACATATGTTGTCCATTAAGGGTCTCACCGGTCTGCGTATCATCAACCGCTACGATGTGGAAGGCATCTCCAAAGAGCTCTTCGATGCCTGTACACCCGTGGTCTTCAGCGAGCCTGAAGTCGACAACGTGACGCTGGAAGAGATGCCCACCTATCCCGATGGCGCAATCGTCTTCGCCGTTGAGTCACTTCCCGGCCAGTTCGATCAGCGCGCAGACTCTGCAAGCCAGTGCATCCAGCTGATCAGCCAGAAGGATCGGCCGCTGGTGCGCTTCGCAAGGGTCTACATCCTCGAGGGCAACCTCTCCGACAAGGACCTCGCTACAATCAAAAACTACGTGATTAACCCGGTTGAAGCCCGTGAAACTTCCCTCGATAAGAAGAGGACGCTCAAGACCACCTACCCCACCCCGAAGCCGGTGGAGCACCTGGAGGGCTTCCTTGATCGTACGCAGGAGCAGCTGCAGCAGTTTATCGACGATCGCGGCTTAGCGATGGATCTGGCTGACATCACCTTCTGCCAGCAGTACTTCGCAAAAGAGGGCAGAGTCCCGACTATCACTGAGGTCAAGATGATCGATACCTATTGGTCAGACCACTGCCGCCACACAACTTTCAACACCAATCTGGATTCTGTCACGATCGACGACGATATGGTTCAGGAGGCGTTCGACAAGTACCTTGCAATGCGCAAAGAGCTTAAGCGCGAGAAGAAGCCGGTCAGTCTAATGGATATGGGTACCCTCGGCGCCAAGTATCTGAAGGCAAAAGGCATCCTCACCGCGCAGGATGAGTCCGAGGAGATCAACGCCTGCACTGTGAAGTGCACCGTGGATGTCGACGGCCACGACGAGGACTGGCTCTTCCTCTTCAAGAATGAGACGCACAACCACCCAACCGAGATCGAGCCCTTCGGCGGTGCCGCCACCTGTATCGGCGGCGCAATCCGCGACCCGCTTTCCGGCAGAAGCTACGTCTACCAGGCGATGCGCGTCACCGGCGCGGGAGACCCAACTGAGAGCGTCTCGAAGACCCTCCAGGGCAAGCTGCCTCAGCGCAAGATCTGCCGCAGCGCTGCTCAGGGCTACTCCAGCTATGGCAACCAGATCGGCCTGGCAACCGGACAGGTGAGCGAGCTCTACCACCCGGGCTATGTTGCCAAGCGCATGGAGATCGGTGCCGTCGTAGGCGCAACCCCTCGTGACCACGTCAGACGTGAGACGCCTGAACCGGGTGATAAGATCATCCTGCTCGGCGGCAGAACCGGCCGTGACGGTATCGGCGGCGCCACCGGCTCTTCCAAGGCACACAACAAAGAGTCCCTGTCACAGGATGGGGCTGAGGTACAGAAAGGTAACGCTCCGGTCGAGCGTAAACTTCAGCGCCTCTTCCGCAGAAAGGATGCCTGCCGCTTGATCAAGCGCTGCAACGATTTTGGCGCCGGCGGCGTCTCGGTAGCAATCGGCGAACTCGCCAACGGACTTTATATCGACCTCGATCGCGTTCCCAAGAAATATGAGGGTCTTGACGGCACCGAGCTTGCGATCTCCGAATCTCAGGAGCGTATGGCCGTCGCCGTCGCACCGGAGGATGTAGACAAATTCCTGAGCATCGCGCGCGAAGAGAACCTGGAGGCCACCGTCGTCGCTCGTGTGACGAAAGAACCGCGCGTGAAGATGGTGTGGCGCGGCGACACAGTCGTCGATATCTCCCGTGAGTTCCTGAACTCCAACGGCGCCCCGAAGTACCAGACGGTCCACGTTGAGAAGCAGAAGCCCTATCACCGCGAGTGGTCTGGCTCCGACCTGCACGAGAAGATGCTCTCACTCGTGAGCGACCTCAACGTCGCCTCTAACAAGGGTCTAGCTGAGCGCTTTGACTCCACGATCGGCGCGAGCAGCGTGCTGATGCCCTTCGGTGGAAAGACCCAGTTGACCCCGACACAGGCGATGGTGGCAAAGCTCCCGGTCAAGGGTGAGACCACGACCTGCTCAGGCATGGCCTGGGGATTCAACCCCTATCTGATGGAGCAAGACCAGTTTCGCGGCGCCTACCTCTCCGTAGTGGAATCCATCTCCAAGCTGGTCGCCACCGGCTTTGACCGCAAACAGATGTACCTCACCTTCCAGGAGTACTTCGAGCGCCTGCGCAAGGACTCTGCCCGCTGGGGCAAACCCACGGCAGCCCTCTTGGGCACACTGATGGCACAGGTCGATCTGGGTATCGCCTCGATCGGCGGCAAGGACTCCATGTCCGGCTCCTTCGAGAACCTCGACGTGCCACCTACGCTTGTCTCCTTCGCAGTGGGCCTCGGTACAACCGACTCGATCGTGAGCCCTGAGTTCAAGCAGGCCAGCGACCGCGTCTGCGCGGTAGTCCCCTCTTATAACTCCGACGGGATTGTCCCCGATGCCACCGCGCTCAAAGAGGCCTACGACTACGTCCACCGTCTGATCGCCGACAAGGCAATCCGCGCAATCGCCACACCGGGCTACGGCGGGGCCGCTGAGGCGCTCTTCAAGATGTGCGTCGGCAACAAGCTCGGCATCGCTGTCGAAGATGTCTTCACGCAGGAGAGCCTCTTCACTCCGGCCTACGGCTCCTTCATCGTCGAGCTCAACGACGACTACGAAGTACCGGAGGCACCCGAAGGCGTCACCGTAGCGCTGCTCGGTACCGTGATTGGTGACTATACGTTCAAGGCTTGCAATGAGACCCTTGATCTCGCTGAGCTGCAGGAAGCCTGGGAAGAGCCGCTCGAGGGCGTCTACCCCTACCGTGGCACCGTCGCAGGCCCCAAACTCGAGACCGTAAGCTATACGACTGATAAGCACGCGACCTATCGCCTGCAGGCTACCGGCGAGGACTTCGGCAAGCCCCGTGTCATTATCCCGGTCTTCCCAGGCACCAACTGCGAGTTCGACTCTGAGCGTGCCTGGAGACGTGCGGGTGCCATCCCCTACTCCCTCGTAATCAAAAACCTCAAGCCTGAAGAGGTCACCGAGTCCGTCAATGCCCTCGTAGAAGCGATCAATGCGAGCCAGATTCTGATGATCCCGGGCGGCTTCTCCGGTGGCGACGAGCCTGAGGGCTCTGCAAAGCTCATCTGTGCCTTCTTCAGGAGCCCTGCGATCACCGAGGCAGTGCGTGACCTGCTCCAGAAACGTGACGGCCTGATCCTCGGTATCTGCAACGGCTTCCAGGCTCTGATCAAACTGGGTCTCGTCCCCTACGGTGACATCGTGGATGTCACGAGCGCGAGCCCGACGCTGACCTTCAACACTATCGGTCGCCACCAGTCCAAGATCGTGACCACCCGCGTCGCCTCAAACAAGTCGGTCTGGTTCAGCAAGTGCAAGGTCGGTGACCTTCACCGCATCGCAATCAGCCACGGTGAGGGCAGATTCGTAGCCTCCGACGAGGTGCTGAAGCAGCTGAAGGACACCGGTCAGATCGCAACCCAGTACGTCGACGATGAGGGCAACCCCTCCTACGACCTGAAGTACAACCCGAACGGCTCCTACCTGGCAATCGAAGGCATCACGAGCCCCGACGGCCGTATCCTAGGCAAGATGGGACACACCGAGCGTGTGAGCAAGGGGTGCTACCAGAATATCCCTGGCGACACCTTCCAGCCGCTCCCTGAAGGCGGCGTCTCCTACTTCCAGCTGTAGGCGCACCTGTAACTGTGAGGCCCCACCTGTTTGAGGCGCTCAGGACCTCTTTTTGTATCCCTAATCGCTTTTTGCTATGCTCTAGCTTTGTTTGCTGCAATACCGCATACGGTAAGGACAACGATGGCAACCCCGCTTCAGATAACTCTGCTTTTGGTCTTTATCCTGATCCTGCTCGATATATTCATGAGGAACCGGGTCTCACGCAAGCTCTCTCGCCTGCTGCAGATGCAGGATTACGAGGGGGTGCTGGAATACACCACCCACTTCGCTGCGCGCTTCTTCACACATCCCTTCCCGCTAGCGATGGTGAGACTCGACGCCTATGTCGCGCTCGACCGCAACAAGGAGGCGATCGAGCTGATCCGCCAGATCCAGACCAGCAAACACCTCGGTAAACGGCAGCGCGATATCGCAAACCAGCGCGCCTTTGAGCTCTACCTGGACACCGGAGCCTACAAGCGCGCCGGTAAGATGCTCGACGCAATCGAGGCGAGTGACGCAAAGCAGACCGCCCAGCACGACCGTATGATGTACAACATTATCGCTCGCAAGAGCTCTGAGTACCTGGAGCGGATGCTCAAGGAGCTGCCGAAAGCGAAGGGTATGGAGCGCGCGGAGCTTCTGTCCCTCATCTCGCTACAGTACCAAAACCGGGGCAACAAGGCCAAAGCCAAGCACTACACCGAAGAGCTCGAGAAGATGAGACAGGTGTAGGGACCAAAAAGGTTTCAAGTGTGTATTGAGCAGACACTGCTCACGACTCGTGCCCCTATACTTTAGGGCACAGCAGACATCGACAGAAAAGTGAAGCTATGGACATAACCCCCAATGAGGTCAATGAGACTTTGTCAATGGTGGCAGAGCAAAACCTCGATCTGAGGACCATCACGATGGGGATCTCGCTCTTCCCCTGCGCTGACGAGGACATGAAGCGCATGTGCACCAAGGTCTATGACCGCATCACCACCCAGGCAGAACACCTGGTGGAAACCGCGGAGGACCTCGAGCGCGAGTACGGCATCCCCATCGCCAACAAGCGCATCTCGGTCACTCCGATCGCAATGATCGCCTCCGCCTGCCCGAATAAGGACCTATCCCCACTCGCCCAGGCGATGGACAAGGCCGCGCAGACCTTAGGCATCGACTTTATGGGCGGCTTCTCCGCTTTGGTGCAGAAAGGTATAGGCGACGCGGACAAGCATCTCATCGCTTCCATCCCCAAGGCCCTCTCCACCACTGAGCGAGTCTGCTCCTCACTCAATATCGCCTCCACTCGTGCCGGCATCAACATGGATGCAGCGCTCCTGGCGGCCAACACGATTATCGAGTGTGCCAGGGCGACCCAAGATAGCGACTGCTACGGCGCCGCGAAGTTCGTCACCTTCTGCAATATGGTCGAGGATTCTCCGTTCATGGCGGGAGCGGTACACGGCACCGGTGAGGCGGATGCGGTGATCAACGTCGGCGTCTCCGGCCCAGGCGTTATGGCTGCCGCACTTGAGCAGCTGCCCAAGGATGCGGATCTCATGACCGTCGCCGAGACGACCAAGCGCACCGCCTTCAAGATCACCCGCGCCGGCGAGCTGATAAGCCGGAAGGCTTCAAAGCGGCTCGGCGTGCAGAAGGGCATCGTGGATCTCTCGCTCGCCCCAACCCCAGCAGCCGGCGACTCAGTAGCCAAGATCTTGGAGATCATCGGCGTCGACACCTGCGGTGGCCCCGGCACCACCTGCGCTCTGGCGCTCTTAAACGACTGCGTCAAAAAGGGCGGGGTCATGGCGTCAAGCTCGGTGGGCGGCCTCTCCGGCGCCTTCATCCCGGTCTCCGAGGACGCAGGCATGATCGAAGCTGCAGAGAAAGGCGCGCTCTCCATCGAGAAGCTCGAGGCGATGACCTCAGTGTGTTCCGTCGGTCTCGATATGATCGCGATCCCGGGTGACACCTCGCCTGAGACCATCTGTGGCATCATCGCCGACGAGATGGCGATCGGCGTGATCAACACCAAGACGACTGCCGTACGCCTCATCCCCGCAATTGGTAAGAAGGAAGGCGATGTGCTTCAGTTCGGCGGGCTCTTCGGCTCCGCTCCGGTTATGCCGGTCAACAAGTATGCGGGCTCAATCTTCGCCCACCGTGGCGGACGCTTCCCCGCTCCCCTCAATTCGCTTAAGAACTAGCCGCCGCAGCTATAGAGACGGCAGGCGCGCCTGCTGTTCAAACAATTATCATGTGAAAGCAGCTGACTTAGGAGAGCGCAACGCCGCCCATCCAGCCCCAGCGCGGGGTCACGATGTGGCTCATTGCATTGATCCAGTCGTCGAGATTAACGTGACGGATCGTGTTGTAGTTGTCCATCACGGTGTTGTTACCCACATAGATGCCCACGTGACCGTAGATACGGCCTGCCGCGTCTCCATCGCAGGAAGACACCGCGATGATCATACCCGGCTGTAGGCCACCCCTGTTGGAGCTGCCGCACCAGCGCGCGTACATATCGTTCGCGTTGCCGCCGTAGCGACCGACGCCTGCGTTGACAAAGACATTGGTCACCCAGGTCGCGCAGTAGCCGACGCCTGCAAACGGGGTAGAGTTGCACGAATTGAGGACATCTGCCAAAGAGCCTGAGCCGGTCACAACATTAGCTGCGGCGCCTGCCATCGGCGTTCCTCCCTGTGAGCGGGCCTGTGCCTGCGCCTGTGCCTGCGCCTGTGCCTCCGCTTTCAGGCGCGCCTCTTCTGCCTGGTTGTACGCCATCAGATCGGAATCCTGCTGTTTGAGCAGATCCTGTACGCTTGAATTGACCTGGCCGAGCAGCTGAGAGACCTCATCGCGCTTTGCGCTCATCTGGTTCATCTGATCGAGCTGCTGGCTGTTGAGCTCATCGAGCTGAGACTTCTCTTCGATCAGATGGGCCCGCTGCTGATCCAAGGCCTCTTTGGCAGCCTTGGTCTCCGCGATGATTTGGCTGTCCTGAGCCGAGATCTTATCCATGTAGTACACGTTCTGGAACAGGTCTTCAAAGCTCTCAGAATTCAATATGACAGACAGGAAATTATCTTTCCCCGCTTTATAATCGGAAGACATGCGTTTTGACAGAATTCCGCGCTTCTCGTCCAGCTCCGCCTGCTTCTGATCAACCGCTTCCTGCGTCGCATCGATCTGACGCTGTACATCCTCGATCTGATCGAGCGTCTGGGACTGCTGTCGTGCCATGTCCTCATAGTCGGATTGGATCTGGTTCAGCTGATTCTGAATATCGTTGTACTGCGCCTGCGCATCAGCCAACTGCTTCTGCGTATCAGCAAGCTTACCGGCAGCATCATTAGCGGCATTGGTCGCATCCGTCACATCGTCTGCCAAAGCGGGCATCGGATGGTGTAGGATGGCAGCCAAGCCCAACATACCTGTAAACAATTTAAGGGCACTTCGGCGTGTCAGCGAGGATTGATGCTTCCTTTCCTGATTCTCTGATTCCGGCAATGCTCTGTTCACTCCTCACGGATCATTTCTGCGAATAGGACTCGTTCAATCTAATTACTATAAAGCCACATCGGATGTAACAGAAGCATATCCACAGAAACACCCAGACCCTTAAAATCAGACTCAGGTATCAAATTAGCCTAAAAAGCGCACTTCAGGCTCCAAGTGGACCCCAAATTGGCGCTGCACCTCATCCTGCACATGTTCGATGACCGCATGGATATCTTTAGCGGTCGCCCCGCCGAGATTAACCACAAATCCGGCATGTTTCTCGCTGACACAGGCATTTCCCACGCGGTATCCCTTGAGCCCCGCATCGGTAATCAGCTTGCCGGCGAAATACCCTTTCGGGCGCTTGAAGGTGGAGCCGGCGCTCGGATACTCGAGCGGCTGTTTCTCCCGACGACGCTGAGCCAGGCCATTCATCGTAGCCTGGATCTGCTCCTTGTCCCCCGGCTTCAGGCTGTAGGTCACCTCAAGCACGATCAGGCCTACACGACGTACGAGGCTTTGGCGGTAGCCAAACTCCAGCTCAGCGTTCCTATAGGTGGCGAGCTTACCTTCGGGGTTGAGAGCCCAAATCGAAGAGACCACATCCGCTGTCTCCCCGCCGTAAGCGCCGGCGTTCATAAAGACCGCACCCCCGACAGAGCCCGGGATACCGGAGGCAAACTCCAGCCCGGTGAGGCTATCGTCGCGGGCGAAGGCGGCAACCTTCTTTAAAGTCACCCCTGCCCCACAGATCACCTGGGTACCGTGCAGTTCCAGCTTGTTGAGTCGCACTAAGGAGACGATCACCCCGCGGTATCCCGCATCGCTCACCAAGAGGTCAGAGCCGCGCCCCAACACAAAGTAGGGCTCGTCCAGCTCTTTACAGAGATCCAACACCTGTGCGATTTCCTTCGCGTTCCCCGGTGTCACAAAGACATCGGCAGGGCCCCCGATACGGAAGGTCGTGTGCTCGACCATCGGCTCATCAGTCACGACATTGGTATCCCCTACAAGAGTGCGGAGCCGACATACCAACCCACTGTGTTCTGCTGTGCTCATAGGACATCCCCTTCTATATTCGGTACACCCGGGTCTACTTGTTGTTTGAGCTCATAGTAGAATACCAGAGCTCTCTTTGGATTTGATCCCTCAAGATCGCACCGCTTGCGCACAGCGCGGCGCCTGTGCTTCAAAAGTATCCTCATGTAATCTGATTTATTACAGCTCTGTGAATATGTCTCGCCTTGCTACCGCAGCCTTGGTATTGGACACAGAACATGCTAGAGTACAGCTGTAGGTTTCAGGGCGAGGTGCAATTCCTCACTGGTGGTAAGAAGGCACATCGAGGCCTTTAAGTCCGCGCGCCGCAGAGGGGCGGCTGATTTGGTGAAAATCCAAAACCAACGGTTACAGTCCGGATGAAAGAAACGGAGGAAGCCACTATGGCTCAACCTACTTCTCAACATGATATCCACTCAACGATCGCGCAGGGAAACTGGAGCACCCGCTGCATCGCAATCACGGCGCTCTTCTGCGCCCTCGCTGCAGTCTGCACCCTCTTTATCGAGGTCCCGCTGCTTCCGGCAGTCCCCTGGCTGCACTATGACCCCTCCGGCATCATCTGCTTGATCGCGGGCTTTGCCTTCGGCCCTGCCACCGGCGTCGCGGTCTCCATCATTTCCTACCTCCCCCATATCGCAACGACATCCGGCTTCTGGGGGATGCTGATGGCGATCATCGCAACGCTGTCACTCGTGTGGCCCGCAAGCCTCATCTATCAGCATGACACCACCCGCCGTGGCTCCAGTATCGGTATGATCGTCGGCTCTATCGTCTCTATCATCTGCTGCATCCTGGCGAACATCGTCGTGACCCCGATCTACGCCGGTATGGATATGAGCGCTGTCGTCAATATGATCGTCCCGTTCCTTTTGCCTTTCAACGCTCTCAAGGTCGCTATCAACTGCGTGGTCACTGCTCTTATCTACAAGCCGGTCTCCAAGGCACTGGTCGACAACGAGTAGCTGGGTATTGAGAAATTCCCTATGACAGAGCATGCACTGGCAGCGAAACTTGACCATGTGACGCTGACCTTCGATAAGATACGGGCCTTAGATGGCCTGTCGCTCGAAATCCCCGAGGGCCAGCGCCTCTGCATTCTCGGGGCTAACGGCTCCGGCAAGTCAACCTTAGCCTCAGTCCTCTGTGGGCTGTTAGCTCCCGACGAGGGAACCGTTGAGCTCATCGGCTACAAGGTACTCGACGATCGAGGTGTTGACTTCGAGGCCTACCGCAAGGCGCGCCGTGACCTCGGGCTTGTCTTTCAGAACCCGGGCGATCAGATCGTCACGACCGTCGTCGCCGACGAAGTCGCCTTCGGACCGGAGAACTTAGGGCTCCCCTCTGAAGAGATCGGAAAACGGGTTAGAGAAGAGCTGCATCGTGTCGCAATGGAACCCTATGCCCAGGCTGACCCGACGAGGCTCTCCGGTGGCCAGCAGCAGCGTGTGGCAATCGCCTCGGCGCTGGCGATGCATCCCAAGCTGTTGGTATTCGACGAGCCGGGGGCCTTGTTGGACGTTCGTGGTCGCCACTCCATCATGAAAGTGATGGATCAGTTGCACGATGAGGGCATCACCTTAGTCCACATCACCCACTTTATGGAGGAAGCCCTCGCAGCAGACCGTGTGATCGTCCTCTCCCACGGCTCCATCATCCTCGATGGGACGCCGGAAGAGGTCTTCTCCCACACCGACCAGATCCGCTCCTTAGGGCTTACAGAGCCCTTTGCCGCACGCTTGTCGGCCCAGCTCACTGACTCCGGTATCGCCTGGACCGCCTCTGAATCTGAACTGATCCACGCACTGACGCAGCGAATACAACCGGCTTCTCCGGAGGCCTTCTGCTTCGAAGCGCCTATGACTCCTACGAAAGTCAAAACCTCCGATGCGCCACAGATTACGGTGGATGACGTCTCCTACCGCTACTTCGATACCTCCTCGCGCAGACACCCAGCCCTCCAGGATCTCAACCTCACCTTTGACAAAGGATCGACAACCGCCATCATCGGGCAGACCGGCTCGGGTAAATCAACGCTGGCACGTCTGTTATGTGCACTCGAGGTCCCCGATAGCGGGACCATCACTGTCGAAGGCATCCGCACCGATGAAAAGAGACAGCGTCGGAAACTGCATGGCCACATCGGGTATGTGATGCAGCACCCCGAGCGGCAGCTCTTCGCCCAGACGGTTGCCGAAGACGTCGCTTACGGTCCGCACAACATGGGCCTTTCCGAAGAGGAAGTCAACAAGAGGGTCTCTCAGGCTCTTGAGACCGTCGGAATGCAGGATAAGGCTCAATACTCACCCTTTGAATTATCCGGGGGTCAGAAGCGCTTGTGTGCCCTTGCAGGAGTACTTGCGATGAATCCACCTATCCTCGTACTCGATGAGCCGACGGCAGGGCTCGACCCTGCAGGCAGAGCGGAGCTTACCTTAGCGCTCAAGCGGGCCTGCGAGGAAGGCGTGACCCTGATTGAGATCACCCACTCGATGGAAGACGCAGCCCGCTTCGAACAGGTCGTCGTACTCAACGAGTCACGCGTGATCGCCCAGGGAAGCCCACGGGAGATCTTCACTCCCAAGCATCAGGCGCTGCTGCACAACTGCGGCCTGGGGTTGCCCCATGCCCTGCGCTTTGCGCTTGCCTTAGGCGAAACCCTGAAAAAGCAGGATATCCTCCCGGTGGATACTTCCCTCGATACGTTTCTCGGCGCCCCACTCACGCTCGAGGCGCTTGTGACAGCTTTGCACTAGATCCTCGGAAAGGAGACGAGAGAGATGGCGCTGCGTATTTCGATCGGCCAGTACTATCCGGCTACCTCTCCTCTCCACAGGATGGATCCCCGCGCAAAGATCGGCGTCGCCCTCGTCTGGATGATCACCGTCTTTTTTATCCACACCCCGTTGCAGTTGATCTATGGCTTAGCCTGCGCCTTTATGATCGTACGAATCAGCCACATCCCACCGCATAAAGTGATGCAGTCAATCAAACCGCTCGTGGTGATCCTGTGCGCCCTCTCTATCTTCAACCTTTTCTTTGTGCAGGGTGGCACCCCGCTCATCCAGTGGGGCATCCTGCGCATCACGAACCTCGGGGTCTGGGACGCCATCTGCTACCCGCTGCGCTTCTCGATTGCGATCCTGATGGGGGCCCTGCTGCTTCTCACTACCACTCCAACCCAGCTCACCGACGCCTTCGACGCACTGCTCTCCCCACTTTCCTCTATCGGGCTTCCGGGGCACGAGTTGGCGATGGTGTTCTCACTGATGCTGCGGTTTATCCCGACAATCGCCGACGAAGCCTCCGCAATCGTCGACGCGCAGACCGCACGTGGCGGTGGTTGGGACTCCAACTCCCCCACCAAACGCCTTCAGGCGATCGGCCCGGTCACGATCGCGCTGCTCGCAAGCTGTGTGCGTCACGCCCACAACGTGGGGCGCGCCCTCGACGCCCACTCCTATGAGGGAGGAGCTGGGCGCAGCCACTGGCACCCCCTTAAGATGCATGCAGGCGATTGGGGTGCTCTCGCTGCCAGCGCTGCCTACGTCGCAGTCCTCTTACTGCTCGGTTTCTAGCGCTTTTTTTGCATCCCGTGCACCTGTTTCACAACGCCAAGCAACCCCGCTACAATGGATAAGTTCATACAACTAAGAGCAGGGATACTCCCCCCATCTATACACGCAAAGGAATTCCATGTCATATCTGTCAGATCAGATTTCCCGGCGTCGTACTTTCGCAATCATCTCGCATCCGGATGCCGGAAAGACGACCCTGACCGAAAAACTCTTGCTCTATACCGGCTCAATTCAAACTGCGGGCTCCGTCAAAGGGAAGAGCTCTGCCAAGCATGCCGTGTCAGACTGGATGGATATCGAGAAGGAGCGCGGCATCTCCGTCACCTCCTCGGTCCTGCAGTTCACCTACCAGGGCAAGTGCATCAATATTCTGGACACCCCGGGCCACCAGGACTTCTCCGAGGACACATACAGAACGCTTATGGCGGCGGACTCGGCAGTCATGGTGATTGACGGCGCCCGCGGCGTTGAGGCACAGACCATCAAGCTCTTCAAGGTCTGCACGCTCAGGCACATCCCGATCTTCACCTTCGTCAACAAGCTCGACCACGATATCCGTGACCCCTTCGAGCTGATGGAGGAGATCGAGAACGTATTAGGGATCGCGACGTATCCGGTAACGTGGCCGATCGGGAGCGGCAAGGGCTTCAAGGGCGTCTACGACCGCAATTCCCACCACGTCCTGCTCTTTGAGAGGACTGAGACCGCCAATGCCACCAAGAAGATCAGAGAGATAGAGGTTGAGCTCGGTGACCCCAAGCTCAGCGAGATTATCGGCCATGAGGAGCATGAGAAGCTGCAGGAGGATATCGAGCTTCTGGACGGCGCGGGCAACGACTTCGACTTCGAGTCCTTCCGTACCGGCGAGGTCACCCCAGTCTTCTTTGGCTCCGCCCTCACCAACTTCGGCGTCGAACCCTTCCTGCAGGATTTCCTGCGTCTGGCCCCGGAGCCCCTCTTCTACACCGACACCCTCACCAAAAAGCCGGTCGATCCGGTCAGGAACCCCTTCAGTGGCTTCGTCTTCAAGATCCAAGCCAATATGGACCCCCACCACCGGGACCGCATCGCGTTTCTGCGCGTATGCTCCGGCAAGTTTGAGCGCGGTATGAGCGCCTACCACGTGCAGGGCGACAAGCATATGAAGCTCGCCGCTGGCACCTCGATGATGGCAGACGACCGCGCAATCGTAGATGAGGCGTATGCCGGGGATATCGTAGGGCTCTTCGACCCGGGCATCTTCTCGATCGGCGACACGATCTGCGCTGGCAAGACCCCAGTCAAATACCCACCGATTCCGACCTTTGCCCCCGAGCACTTTGCCCGCATCACGCAGGTGGATACCTTAAAGCGCAAGCAGTTCGTCAAGGGTATGTCCGAGCTCTCACAGGAAGGCGCTATCCAGATCTTTCACGAGGAGGGCAGCGGCTTGGAGTCCGTGATCGTCGGTGCTGTCGGCGTCCTGCAGTTCGACGTCCTCGAACACAGGTTACAGAGTGAGTACCATGTCGAAGTGCGCCGCTCACCCCTCCCCTACACCCTGATCCGCTGGATCCAGAACAGCCCCGAGAAGCTCGATACCAAGACCTTGAACCTCACCCGTGACACCGCCCGTGTCCTGGATATGCAGGGCAAGCATCTGCTGCTCTTCACAAGTGAGTGGAATCTCAACTGGGCGGTCGAGAACAACCCGAAGCTCAAGCTCTCCGAGTTCGGCAACATCACCTCCTGATAGAACAGTAAGTACCATACCGATCAACTAAAACAGGCGTCCCTGAGGCTCTGAGGCGCCTGGCTTCATCGTGAACGTATATCGTTGAGTGATATCGTTTTCAGCCCATATCAGCTCTGTTTTGCCCGCATGCCAGGATCCAGGTAGTAGCCTGACTCAGAAAAGCGCTTGCGGTAGGTCAAGAAGCATGCCATCACAATCGCCAGCGTTGTCGCCGCTGACATCATGAGCAGCACCACGATCTGGTACTTAGCCGCAGTCACCGGATCGGCGCCAGCCAGGATCTGCCCGCTCATCATGCCCGGGATCTGTACGATACCCGCCGCGGACATCCCCGCGATCGTCGGCATAATGCCTGCGCCCACAGCGGAGCGAATAGAGGGCATCGCGGCCTCCTGCGGAGTCGCCCCCAACGCCACAAGCGCAAAGATCTCGTCGGAGCGTGAGTCCAGGTCCGCGAACAATCTGCTGATCGCAAGGGCGACTGCGGAGAGCGTGTTCCCCATTGCCATCCCCGTAATCGGGATCAGCTGCCGGGCGCTGTACCAGGGTGTCGCGTGGATGATGCCTTCGACAACGATCAAAGCGATAACGACTGAGGAGAGGGTGATGGAGGCATACACGTCGATCCACAACCCATCGAGGTGCAGCTTGATACGGTCACAGGCGATGCGCGCGGCAAAGAGGCTCATACAGAACATCACCAATAGAACGAGCCACCAACTCTGATACTGGAAGATGTAGATGAGGATGAAGCCCATCGCGAGCAGCTGTAAAAAGACCCGTACTGTCGCGATCGCAATGCTCTTTTCCTGCCCTAGCTTCATCCGCCAGGAGACATAGGCGGCCACGAGCATGAAGCCCGCCGCCAAAATAAGCTCCAAATATCCGATATCGATCACGCCTGCTTGCTGCATAGCACAGATCCTCTCACGCATATCCCCTTGTGGTGCCTAAATCGTCACCTTATGCATTCTCCGAATAGGTCAACTTTCCCGCTTCTAAGTGATGGGTGCCTTTGGCCAGCCCATCATTGGGGCGATGGCGGATACGCAGCGCACAGGCCTTGTTTCCTACAAAGCGCACGATCATGTTCCCTACTGCGCGTGCGGACTCATCGTCGAGCGACGCATCCACCTCGTCGAGCAGCAGTACTTGCGGCTTCGTTACAAGGACCCTCAAAAGTGCCACACGGGCAGCCTGCCCGCCGGAGAGCTGCGCGGCATTGCGCGAAAGTCCCACCTCAAGTTTTGCATCCTCGAGGCACTGCTCTAAGTAATCATCCTTCGGACGTGGGGCGCTCTCACGCACTGTAAGCGTCCAAGGTAGCAGCAGATTGTCCCGTACGGTTCCGGGTATGAGCGTCGCCTTCTGCGGCACCAGAGCGATTCTTTGCCGCCACTCCGTCGGCTCAAAGGTACGGAAGTCCTGACCGTCCAGGAGCATCGTGCCGCCCTGCAGGGGCAGCAGGCGGGCACAGGCGCGCAAAGCGTGGTCTTACCGGAGCCTGAGGGCCCCGTCAAGTCATAGATGCACCCTGCGTCGAGCGCCAGTGAGACATCATTCACGGGCGGCACCGAAGACTGTTGGGAAGCTCTGTCTGCCTTCGATACATCCTCACCCCTTGATGTGGGCCCATCTGATTGGGGGCTCAGGAGATCGCTGTAAGATACCGTAACGTCACAAAGCTCAAAGAGTGCCATACCAGCTTCTTCGCATAAAATAGACCTGTAGAAACAGCAATAGTGAGACTCTGAATCATGTATTCTCGCCTCACAAATCAGCGCCAAATGGCCCGCTATCAGGCTCATTTGGTGCAGCAGTCAGGCTTGATCAGGCGTAGCGATCAGGTCTCTGTAAACAAGGACTATAGGATCTTTGCCCGCTCGCCTAAAGGCTTCTTCTCCTTTTGGGAAACCGGCTTGGCAGGTTTCCCAAATGGGACGATCGTACGGATCGTCTTGCCTTCGGAAACATGCAGCAACTTCGCGAGCTTTGCGCTCATATCACCTGAGCGAACCATGCCGTCCATCCAGACCCCGGCGCAGCCACAGGCGGTGATCGCGAGCATGAGGTTCTCAGTCGCAGCGCCGTAGTCCACCATCTCAAAGTTCATGCTGCCATGATCATTAGGCTCACTGGCTACGACCAGGATAACCGGCGCAGTCTTGGTGGCTGGAGTCGGCAGAAGCTCAGCAATCTGTTGCCTGAGCTTTGCATCCCGGACGGCGATGAACGAGACGGTTTGACCGTTATATCCGGAAGGTGCCCTGACACCTGCATCAAGAATAGCCTTGAGATCCTCATCTGGTACCTCGACAGGAAGAAATTCATCGCGGTAACTCCCACGCTGTTTTACAACATCAAAGAAATCCATATGGCATTGACTCCTTTATCACGCATACAAACAAAGCAATACCCTAAGCAAACCACGCTCGACGCAGAAGGTGATTAGCTTACTTCACACTCCCCAGAATCTTGCGTATTTCCTGCTGCACGGCGTACTCTTTATTGGTTCCGATCACGCGCTCAGCAATCTGTTGCACCGCATAGAGGGCGTTGCCCATCACCAGTGGGTGCCCAACATAGCGAAGCATCGCGTAATCGTTCATAGAGTCTCCGAAGGCTACGACTTCGTCACGCTCGATGCCGTAGTACTGCATCAGCTGAGCTAACCCAGTCGCCTTGTTTATGCCGCGGGGCAACGTATCGATCCAGGTATCGCCGGAAGGCATAAAGACAAACTCATCGCCGAGCTCCCGCTCGAGGACGTAGGTCATATCCATGCAATCCTTGGGACGGTCACAGCACACTGCGGCTTTGATGATGCTGACATCCGGGGCAGGTGGATCATCGACTCGCTGGGCGTTCGGCAAATCCTTATCAAGTTCGCGCACATAGTGGGACAGGTCATCCAGGATATAGGTATGCGCATCGTCATATAAAACCATATGCAGGCAATCAAATTGCTCACACGTTTGGTAGAGTTTCTGAATACCTAGGTACGAAAAATCTTCCCGATCCAAAAGCTTTCCATCAGCATAGACTTGACAGCCCAGCGAGGCTACGAAATCCATCTTGTCCGCTACGGGTTTGAAGAACCAACGCAGCGTGTCATAGCGGCGACCACTACTTGCCACAAATATGATGCCCTTCTCTCGAAGCGCTTCTACTAGCTCATATGTCTCAGGCGGTACCTGCGAGTGTTCATCGAGAAGCGTACCGTCCATATCGGTCGCGATAAGTTTGATCATGCCAACGATCCCTTCTGAGATTGTGACAATAGATATCAGCAAATGAATACATATTCATTTGCTGAACGATTCCAATGGCCCAAGAATACATTATTGTACGCCTCATAAGGTTCCCACACAGAACCATCCAATGAAATAGTAAAGGATAGCAATCGAAATGTGGAACCGTTAGGTACATCAAACTTTTCTATGTGAATAATGCCTATCTACCAGCCACAGCGCAGAATCTTATACACACATCCTGACCGACAAATAAAACGCAACAGGAATGGCAATTGAGTCGATCAGCAAGATGATACGGGAACATACAAACCAAGAACCAACAACCGAAGCCCTTGATCCTCAATCAATATCTAACTACAAAAATATCCCTCGTTGGTCAGCGACGACCTACCCTCCCACGGACTACACCGCAGTACTCTCGGCGCTCGGGGGCTTAACTTCTGGGTTCGGAATGGGACCAGGTGTACCTCCCCTGCCATAATCGCTGACCAACGAGGGATATTCTCTTGTGAAGGGAAACGTGTACCTTCAGGGCCGCATAGCACACATATAAGGCAAAAGATATATCGCATACGTGATATCGTAAAAAGAAGAGCTCGGCCGATTAGTGCCGCTCGGCTCAATGCATTGCTGCACGTACACCTGCGGTCTATCAACCTCGTGGTCTACGAGGGGCCTTACCGAAAGGAAAACTCATCTTGGGACGGGCTTCCCGCTTAGATGCTTTCAGCGGTTATCCCAACCGGACTCAGCTACCGGGCAGTGCCTGTGGTAGACAACCCGTACACCGTAGGTCCGTCCACCCCGGTCCTCTCGTACTAGGGGCAGCCTCCCTCAATTTTCCTA
>ERZ773013.730-NODE-730-length-20379-cov-3.936479_pt1 | contig 20379 bp, 19 predicted proteins | sample MGYA00511670_ERZ773013 | MGnify/ENA primary metagenome ERZ773013 (study PRJEB29015, sample SAMEA2738120) | human oral metagenome | biome: human oral; feature: human-associated habitat; material: saliva | place: China | collected 2257 ... | reverse complement strand
CCTTCTCCCTCGGCGTCCTCGAGATGTTCACGCAGGCACGAGCTATCGTCACCAGCCAGCGCACGATGGTGGCATTTGCCGTGGCCGCGCTCATCTACTGGGTTACCTGCCTCATCATCGAGTACATCATGAGGCGCATCGAGAAGAGGCTGGATTACTACCATGACTAACGCCGAGAAGCGCGGCACGCGCGCGTCCCGCATTCAGATACCGGTTCCTGACGCTTCGGTCTCTCAGATTCTGGGGCTCCCCGCCGTCTACGTGAAGGGCGCGCGTAAGTCCTTCTCGGGGCGAGAGGTGCTCCACGATGTGTCGCTCTCCATCACACGGGGCGAGGTGGTCTCGGTCATCGGCCCCTCAGGTGCCGGCAAATCCACGCTCCTGCGCTGCCTCACGCTGCTCGACACCTTCGATGTCGGCGAGCTCTTCTATGGCAGCCTTCGCGTGACCGAGCAGGACGAGAACGGCAGGGCGCGCTACTCCAAGGAGGCAAGCGCCAAGGCACGGATGCAGTTTGGCATCGTCTTCCAGAACTACAACCTCTTTCCGCACTTCACCGTGATGCGCAACGTCTGCGACGCACCCATAGCCGTGCAGGGGAGGGACCCGGCAGAGGTCGAGAACGAGGCGAAAAAGGTTCTCGATCGCTTGGGACTTGCGGAGCATGCGGAGAAGGTCCCCAATCAGCTCTCTGGCGGCCAGCAGCAGCGCGTGGCCATCGCCAGAGCGCTTGCCATGCACCCCAGGGTTCTCTATTTCGACGAGGCGACCTCTGCGCTCGATCCAAGGCTCACGGCGGACATGCGTCGCATCATTCGCGAGCTCGCTTCCGACGGCATGGCCATCGGCATCGTGACCCACGAGATGGGATTCGCGCGTGATGTCTCTGATCGCGTTGCCTTCCTTCTCGACGGATGCATCGTCGAAGAGGGCGCTGCCGAGGAGGTCATGGATAGCCCGACAGACGCTCGAGTGCGGGAGTTCTTGGCAACAGCGGAGGACTAGATATCTTTTTTGAAGGTCCTCTCATACTCATAACTACTTTTACCCGCAACTTCTTGTTTGGTTGCAAATCAAAATGTGATTCTCAAAAAAAGTTCTTCAAGAAAGTGCTTGCATCTGCCTGATTCTTTGTCATAATAAACGAGCGCTTCACGAGGTGGGCCAAATGGTGGGTGTAGCTCAGTTGGAAGAGCGACGGACCGTGGCTCCGTAGGTCGAGGGTTCGAACCCCTTCACCCACCCCATCTGAAAGCCGAATATGGGTCGTTAGCTCAGTTGGTAGAGCAGGGGACTCTTAATCCCAAGGTCGAGGGTTCGACCCCCTCACGACCCACCATGCAATCTCAGCCCAGGGCGTTCGACGCTCTGGGTTTTTTCTTGTCAACGCTTTTTGGAATCTCCGCCCCCAGCAAGCGGAAGCCGTTCGTCGTGACCCCGTTTTGTTGGCGAGCGCAAGGTTTCGATACGGTACACTTGTTGTTAAATTACGCCGGCACAGGCGTCGCATGGGGTTTGCGGGGTGAGAACGATTCCACCTCCCTTTCCTCCAGAATGCGGCATACTGTACCTTGCCGAGGTTTTTCCGCTGGAAGGAGCTTGCGTTGATCTACACGATGACCCTTAATCCCGCGCTCGATTACGTCATGCATCCCCTCACCTTGGATATGGGCTACACTAACCGTTCCTCGAGCGAGGAGCTCTACTGCGGCGGTAACGGCATCAACGTCTCCACGCTACTCAACGAGCTCAACGTGGTGAACGTTGCAATGGGCATTGTCGCGGGCTTCACAGGCGACTACCTCGTCAACGAGCTCCAGGAGGCTGGCATCGCGAGCAACTTCGTGAAGCTCGACCGCGGCTACACCCGTATCAACGTCAAGCTCAACGGCATCGTCATGACGATGGTCAACGGCATGGGCCCCAAGATCCCGCAGAAGAAGGTCGACGAGCTTCTCGAGCGCATGGATGTCCTTCAGGCGGGCGACACCCTTGTCCTCACGGGTTCTATCCCCAACTCCCTGCCCGAGGACATGTACAACATCATCATGGCCAAGCTTGCCGGTCGCGGCATCCAGTTTGTCGTCGACGCTCCCGGCCAGCTCCTCATGGAATCGATCAAGGCTCACCCCTTCCTCATCAAGCCCAACAACCATGAGGTCGGACGCATCTTCAAGGCCGACCCCATGCCCGAGACGCCCGAAGACTGCCTGCCCTATGCCAAGAAGCTCCAGGAGGGCGGCGCTCGCAACGTAATCATTTCCTGTGGCGGCCGCGGGTCGCTCCTCCTTGACGAGTACGGCACCGAGCACATGGTCCCTACCGCACGTGTGCGCCTGGTGAACGCCACTGGCGCCGGTGACTCCATGGTCGCGGGATTCCTTGCGAAGGTCACCCGCGGCATGGACTACGAGAACGCCCTCATCTACGCGTCTGCCTGCGGTACTGCAACCGCGGCGAGCAAGGGAATCGCAAAGCGCTCGACCATCGACCGCGTGGTCACGGCCCTCTACAAGAAGATGGGCCGGGAGATGCCGGCGAGCATTGCAGACGATATCAAAAACGAAAAGGCGCGCGCTGAGGCTCGGGCTCTTGCCGCCGAGGGATACGATGACGCAAAGGAGCCCCCTGAGGGCGAATAACGCGTTAAACTGTGTTCGGCTCTACGGCGCCCCTTTGGGGCGCCTGGCATTCTGGGAGGTGGCCGCTCCGCGGCCGGTTAAGGGGGATCGCAATGTATGAGGGAGTAAATGCATCTGATGGTATCGGCATAGGCGTTGCCCGCGTCGCTGTCGAGCCGGACCTCTCGTTCATGCCGCACGCGCCTGAGGATCCCGAGGCCGAGAAGGCCCGTTATGGCGCTGCCGTCGAGAAGTTCGTCGAGCAGACCAATGCCCAGATTGAGCGCATGAAGAAGACGGTTGGCGAGGATGCTGCCGCCATTATGGGCGCTCACATCGAGTTTGCCGAGGACGAGGGCATCCATGAGATGGTCAAGGGCTCCATTGACTCTGGCATGTGCGCCGAGCAGGCCGTAAGCGAGGCCTACGGCACCTTTTATACCATGTATGCCAACATGGATGACGAGCTCTTCCGCGAGCGTGCCGCCGACGTGGCAGACGTCAAGACTGGCCTTCTCGCCGACCTTCTCGGCAAGGAGGTCGTTGACCTCTCCACGCTGCCCGAGAACTCCATCGTCGTTGTCCACGAGCTCACGCCGTCCATGACTGCCGATATCGACAAGGAGGACGTCGCGGGTATCGTTACCGAGACCGGTGGCCGTACCTCCCACTCGGCCATCATCGCCCGTGCGCTCGAGATCCCCGCCGTTCTCTCGGTCGCGGACGCTACGGTCAACATCAAGACCGGCGACATGGTGGTCGTCGACGGCACCAACGGCAAGGTCATTGCTCAGCCGTCCGACCACGACCTCGAGCACTATCGCTCCAAGGCCAAGGCATACGCCGAGGAGAAGGCGGCCCTCGAGGCCTATCGCGGCCGTGAGACAGTGACCGGCGACGGCGATAAGAAGCTTCTCGTTGCAAATATCGGCAACCCCGATGACGCCAACGCTGCTCTCGAGCACGACGCCGAGGGCGTTGGCCTCTTCCGTTCCGAGTTCCTCTTCATGGACGCGAAGGAGCTCCCCAGCGAGGACGAGCAGTTTGCCGCATACCAGAAGGTCGCCCTTCGCATGAAGGACAAGCCGGTCATCATCCGCACCCTGGATGTGGGCGGCGACAAGGAGATTCCCTATCTGCACCTGCAGAAGGAGGAGAACCCCTTCATGGGCTTCCGTGCCGTGCGCTACTGCCTGAACAACCCCGACCAGTACAAGGTCCAGCTCTCGGCGCTGCTGCGTGCGTCCGCCTTCGGCGACATCAAGATCATGCTTCCCCTGGTCACCACCATCGACGAGGTGCGTCAGGCCAAGGCCCTCATCGAGGAGTGCAAGCAAGACCTCGACGAGCGTGGCGTTGCCTACAACAAGGACATTGAGGTCGGCACCATGATTGAGACGCCCGCCGCCTCCCTCATCGCCGACGACCTCGCTGCCGAGTGTGACTTCTTCTCCATCGGCACCAACGACCTCATCGGCTACACCATGTGCGCTGACCGCGGCAATGATCGCGTGAGCTACCTCTACCAGGTCTACCAGCCTGCGGTCCTCCGCTCGCTCAAGCGCGTCATCGGCGAGGGCAACAAGGCCGGCATTATGGTCGGTATGTGCGGCGAGGCTGCGGCAGACCCGCTGCTCATCCCCATCCTCATGTCGTTTGGTCTGGATGAGTACTCCGTATCCGCTCCTTCGATCCTCCGCACGCGGAGGATTCTCTCCCTCTGGACCAAGGAGGAGGCCGATGCTCTGGCCGAAAAGGTCATGGCCCTCAAGACTGCAACCGAGGTCAAGGCCATGCTCCAGGCGGCAGCCAAGTAGGGGAGTGCAAGCGCTTTCCCAAGGGGCTTCAATGTGAAGGATCCCGGCGCAGCCGCGTCGGGGTCCTTTTTCTGGTGCGGGGGTTGACGCTGAGGCGCTAGGGAACGATGACACGGAGCGCCTGGGGCACCACGTCCACCTCGAAATGCGTTCCGCAGAGCTCCTCGCCGTCCACCTGACACGGTGGCTGGGCCTCAAAGTCCATGGTTGCATGCTCGAACCTTAGTAGGTTCACACAGCTCGATTCCGTATGACGCCCAAACCTTGCGAGTCCCAGCAGTGCGAGCAGCCAAGGCCGCCTTGGGATCTTCACGTTGTAGCACACGTCGAGAAGGCCATCCGAAGGGTCCGCCTTGGGACAGATTGCAAAACCTCCGCCGTAGGTGGGGCCAACCTGCACCGCAAAGATTACCGTGGGAAGCGTCATCTCCGGATGACCGTCAAAGCTCGCGCGGCAGGGCCAGCCGTTTGATCCTTCGGAGAATATGCGTATTCCCGAGGAGATAAACAGTTCCTCTCCATACCGGGAGGTCGTCTCCTCGACACGTCGGCGCGTGGTGTCGAGGGCAATCGCCGCATCCATCCCAAATGAGAGCGTCTCCATGAAGTGCACGCCGTTCACTCGCCCAACCTCAAGGGACGAAGCATGGCCACGGACGAGCTGAGCAAGGGCGCGCGAAGGGTCGTTGATGGCCATCCCTAGGGTTCGTGCGTAGTCATTGCCAGAGCCCATGGGGATGATGCTAAGCTGAGGCCGGTTCGTTGCGTCTCGCTCCATGAGACCGTTCACTGCCTCGTGGATGACGCCGTCCCCTCCGAGGGCAAGTATGGTGTCGAAGCCGTTTGCCTCGCGCGCGAGGTTCTGGGCGTCTCCCGGGGCTTTGGTAAGAATGAGCTCGTGAGCTGTGGTCGCCCCACGATAGGAGTCAAGGAAACGCTGGACAAAGGCGGCGCCCTCCGCTCCCTGGCCCCGGTTTGCCGCCGGGTTGGCTATGACGAGCGTTCTGCCGAGCGGAGAAGTGCCCATGCGAAACCTCCCTTATCGCGTTGCTGTCCCATTGTACGGTAAGCGAATCGTCTGGTTTGACTGGACGTTGTCCGGGAAATAGCTTGGTAGATGCGCAAGAAAAAGCCCGGGGTCACAATGACCTCGGGCTGCGATTGCATGGAGCGGCGGACGGGACTCGAACCCGCAACAATCAGCTTGGAAGAAATCCGGTTGTATGCCATCATTTTTTGGCTTTCAGGCTGATACCGTTCACAGTATCTACAAAAATAGCGTCTGAGCAGTACTTATGGACAATAAGGAAATATAGCTGCTGAAATAATGAAACTGTACGATTTCGTCTGTGTGCGGTTTCAGAATATTTAGAACATTCGGAATAGGCGGAACAGGCCAACCGCACACAGATGGGTTTAAAAATCGCAACTACCGCACACAAGATATGATTCAACAAATATTCAATCAACTAGTTTTCGACACCGAGCGACGCGCTTGCCGGAGAAGGCGGTGTATCACACATGGGATGGCTCCTGGACCAGTGGCACGACGACGACGCACCTGAGGTCGCGCCGGGGCACCTCCGTCGCCGCGACGGCCACTGGGTAGCGGTCGTCCGCATCAAGGCGGTCGACTCGGACGGGAGGGCGCTGTGGAGGCAGCTGACGCACGACACGGGGTTTCGGGCGGTCGACTCCACGCGCGCCCGCGCCGAGACCGCCTGCCGTCGCTGGAGGGATGACGTCGTCGTCCACGCGACGCTCGTCAAGGCCGAGAGAATCGCTGACGCGCACACCGCTGAGCTCCTGACGCCGAAGGGGGTCTCCAAACGCCTCGCGCTGAGCTTCGAGGACTACGCCGCGCACTGGCTCGAGGTGAAGAGGTCCGTGCGAGGCGTCGCCCCCTCCACGCTGAGGAGCTACGCGGTCAACATACGAGTCCTAGTGCGGCACATGCCGCAAAAGCCCATCGCCGCGATTACCACCGAGGACATCGAGGGCGTCCTAGCGGCGATCTTCGACGAGGGCTACTCGACGACCACGGCAAAGAAGTGCATGAACGTGGCAATCGCGATCTTCAGGCGGGCCGTCGTGGTCGACGGGCTGGAGAGGTCGCCCTGCGAGGGCGTCGCGACGCCGACACAGGCTCCACCACGCCAGAACGCGCTCGGCGAGGACGGGTGGCTCAGGCTGCTGGACGAGCTCTCCTCCATGAGGCAGACGCCAGCGGTGTGCGCCGGCCGGCTCGCGCTCTTGATGGGGGTGACGCGGGAGGAGATCTGCGCCCTCACGTGGCGCGACTGGGACCTCGCAGAGGAGACGGGCGAGCTCAGGATCGACTACGCCATAGCGCTTGGCGACGAGGGCTACGAGAAGCGCAAGCCCAAGACCAACGCGAGGGTGAGGAAGATACCGCTCACCACTGCCGCTCGCGAGGCGGTCGAGGCGAGGCGGAGCGAGGCCGAGGCGGAGTGGAGGGCCGCCGGGCTGGGGCAGCTACGCCCGGAGGACTACCTCGTAGGCCACCCGGACGGCACGTGGCTCGTGCCGTCGACGCTCTCAACCGCATGGTCGACGCTGAGTCACGCAAAAGGCTGGAAGGGCGAGAAGGGCCTGACGCTTACGCTGCACGACCTGCGCCACACCTTCGCCACACGCCTTGTGGCCTCTGGCGCGGACGTGAAGTCGACGTCGAGGATCATGGGGCACTCGACGCCGTCGACCACGCTGAAGGTCTACGTCTCTGAGGACGACGGCGCCAAGCGGAAGGCGATGGAGGGCGTCGAGAGGACCCTGGGCGGGAGGGACGCGGGACCATCGGCAGAAGAGGACGCGAGGCTGGTCGGCGCCCTCGCGCGAGCAATCAGGGCGGCCATGACGGAGGGTTGACGCCAGGCCTATGTGACAGCATGACAACATGGCAGCAAGTCGATATGGCAGCATGGCAGCATGGCATGCTGGCGGCGCAGGGGAGGGAGCTGGCGCGCGGCAGGGCCTGGGAAGCTTCGTGGTGGCGCGCCGCCCATCATACGCGCCGGGGAGTCGGCAGGCCGGTAGGACCAACGCAGGTTGGTTAGACCACTCTCCCAATTCTATGCGAGACGTTGTCAGGCCATCAATCTGACCGACATATCGTCCAAAAACCAGTCAAATGGACAAGCCGGACGCACTGGGTCGGTCCCCAAACACTCGCATCAGAGGGAGCCGCGGGCGCGTGTGGCCTATCACTTACCAAACTTATGACGACAAGCGGAGGACGCCCTGGTCGAGAAGACCCTCGCCTACGTCGAGGTCGACCCGAGGCACGAGGCCCTGATCCAGAGGCATGACTTCGACGCCCTGGACGCCGGGCCTTGCACGGCCGCCTCCCTAGCTGTCTCGACCTCACGTCCGCAACGCCTGATACCGCAGCGGCGGCGCGGAAGGCGACCTACCTGTCGGATGACAATACATCAGCATAGCAGCAAGCCAGTATGACAACATATCTATAAATCAGCATTCGAGAACTCACCTTCAGGGGTTACCTGCGACGGCAGCCTCCGCCGCCAGCCCTTGGCCCACAATCCGCCTAAAGGGCGGTTCGTGGGCCAAGGGCCCCGAGCGAAGGGAGCACGTATGCCAGCACCTGACTTCGGCGACGAGATGAGCACCTGGATTTGGCAGATAACCTCTCAGGGCGTCAGGGACCTAGCGCGACAAGGCCTTCAGGGCCTACTACGGCAGTCTCTGGGGTCTCACGGATCGATTCGGGGCATCGCAGACCAAGGCGTGCTCCTCAAGGAGGCAAGCGCAAACGACATCGCCGCAGCCTTCGCCCACGAGTCCGGAGTCAGCGAGTCCGAGGCCCTCTCCGTCGTCGACGCCGCAAAGAGGTACGGCGAGTACATGAGGACCAAGCTGGGGGACGGCTTCGACGTCGAGATCGTCGGCAATGCGCGCCACGGCGGCAACGGTGACATCAGCATCCTCGTCAAGGGTCCCAAGTCGGCCCAGGCGCTCGTCGAACAGGCCCACCACGACGCGCTATCCGCAATCCTCATGCCAAACCGCCAGAAGGTCTTCGACCTCGGACCCGAGCTCGCGCAGAACATCCGCGCATCGCTGGCCGACTACGTCGGAGAGCATCCGACCCTTGCCACTTGCCTGACCCCGACACCAGACGGCGGTGCCCGCGCCATGGTGCCCGCCTCGGACCTCGCCGCGTTCGAACGCGCCCGCGACACGACCGCGGCGTCCGTCATCCGCGCCGCCACGGATGACCCGAATGCGGAGGTCGTCGCCTTCACCACGGACCGCGCCACGTTCGACGCCCTCCTCGCAGACCAGGTGACCCCCGTGAGGATGGCGCTCTCGAAACGACGCCGCTCGGACGGCGCCAGGTCTGCCATGGACACCTCACCAGTCGGCGCCGGCGAGGCGGGCGGCACCGCACAGGGCCGCTCCGCGGACGCCATCGACGGGGACACCGGGATCGGCACGGACATCGCGGCGATCCACGACGAGAGCGGCAAGCCCGAGGTCACGACCATCTTCTGTCGTGCCAAGGACTACCAGCTGCTCAGGGACGCGGTCGCGAGGAATGGCGGGACGCCCTGCGCCCTCAGGGAGGTCGTCCGTGAGGGGGAACCCCTCACGAGGACCGTCGCCCAGGTTGCAGAGCTTGCGACCGAGGCGGCGCGAGGCGCCGAGTCGGCAATCGAACACGCCGACCACGCCGAGCGCTCGATGTAGGTGAGAGACGTGTCCAGACAGACAACAGGCGGCTCGAACATAGTCCTTCCCTGGGGCACCGCCGCAATCCTCGCCGCCTCCTCCGTCATCCTCGGGTTCCTCGCGTCCCACGTCGCCGCCGGCACCCTCGAGAGCGCCGAGGCGATGCCGAACAACCTCATCGAGGGACTGGAGGGATGCCTGGCGCACGTCGTCGCGTCCCCCCTCGACCTCGGCCACGGACAGCTGAACGCCTCGTTCGTGATCATCGGCGCTACGCTCCCCTGGTTCTGCTGGTTCTATGCCGTGCAGCAGCGCGGCAACTACCGTCCCGGAGAGGAGCACGGCAGCGCACGCTGGCTCACCAGGAAGGAGCTCTCGGCATTCGGCGACCGCGACGACCCATACAACAACATCATCCTCTCGAGGGACGCCCGCCTCGTCCTCTCGCCAAAGGGCTTCGACCTCGAGCGCGACAGGAACAAGAACGTCCTCGTCTTGGGCGGCCCGGGGTCCGGTAAGACCCGCTACGTCATCAAGCCCAACCTCATGCAGCTCAACTCCTCCGTCTGGGTGACGGACCCCAAGGGCACCCTCCTCCCCGAGGTCGGCCAGATGTACGTCGACGCCGGCTACTCGCTGCGGACGCTCAACACCATCGACTTCGGCCGCTCGATGCACTTCAACCCCTTCGCCTACATCCGTCGGGACGAGGACATCCCCTCGCTCGTGGAGTGCCTCGTGACCAACGTGAAGCCCAAGGATGCGGGACACGCCGCAGACCCCTTCTGGGAGCAGTGCGAGAAGATGCTCCTGAACGCGCTCGTCGGCTACATGTACGAGGCCCTGCCCGTCAGCCAGAGGACCTTTCGGACCCTGTCGAAGCTCATCGGGATGATCGAGATCTCCGAGAGCAACGAGAACCACCAGAGCCCCATCGACGTGCTCTTCGCCGCCTGGGAGACCGGCAACATGCCGAGGGTCGGCCGCATGGGCGCCGCGCTCACCCCCGAGCAGGAGAGGCTCGTCTTCGCCGGCAAGGCCCACCCGGGCAGCTATGCCGTCGCCCAGTACAGGAAGTTCAAGGTCGGTGCGGGCAAGACCCTCAAGAGCGTCCTCATGAGCGTCAACTCGGACCTCTGGCAGTTCTCCCTGCCCGAGGTCCTCGAGCTCACCGACTACGACGAGATGGACCTCGACTCCATAGGCGGCCTCGTCGAGGACGACATCCGCGATCGCGTCGCCGCCGGGGACACGGGCATCGCCGAGCCCGGCGAGGGAACCCCCTGCGGACGGAACGCCGCCGCGCCGAACGGCCAGCGCAAGACGGCGATGTTCGTCGTTATGAACGACTCGGACTCCACCTTCGCCTTCCTCGTCGCCGTCCTCACCTACCTCGGATTCACCCGCCTCAAGAACTACGCCGACACGAAGTGCCTCGGCCGCGGGGGCAAGCTCCCCATCCCCGTCGAGTACTACCTCGACGAGTTCGCCAACATCGGTAAGATCGCCGACTTCAACCAGCTGATAACCACCCTCAGGAGCCGGAACATGGCGACGACCATCGTCCTGCAGTCCCTCTCGCAGCTCGACAACGTCTACGGCAAGGAGCAGGCGACGACCATCAAGGACGCATGCGACAGCTGGGTCTACCTAGGGGGCTCCGGCAGCGAGACCTGCGAGCTCATCTCCAAGCGCCTCGGCAACGAGACCGTCACCACGCGCACGTCCAGCAAGACCTACTCCACGCAGAACTCCGGCTCCGTCTCCACGCAGATCCTCCAGCGCCCCCTCATGGACCCCGCCGAGGTGGCGTGCATGAGGCGCAGGGACTGCCTCGTCCTGCTCACCGGCACATACCCGTGGAAGGGTTTCAAGTACGACCTCGAGTCGCACCCGCGCTATGCCCAGATCGACCCGGGCCACGAGGGCGCGGCCCACCAGGAGCCGTTCGACGTCACCGCCTGGCACGCCGCCCAGGAGACCCGGCGCCGGCTCGAGCAGTTTCCTGGGATGACCGACCACCCCGGCCACGGTGCCGTCATCATGGACGCCGAAATCGGCGCCGAGGTGACCCGGGCCATGGTCGAGCTCATGGAGAGGAGGCCGCCCGAGGAGATCGAGCGGTTCCTCGCAGAGCTCGACGGGACCGGCAGGCCGTAGGGGCCAGGCGGAAAGTCGGGGACGCAGTCCCGGAAGGAGAGACACAATGATGGAGTTCACGAGGGCCCTGGCGCGACTCACCGCGCCGGACCTGGCAATGAAGATCGAGGACCTCACCGACCCGAGCCTCGACGGCGTGCTCGGGCTGATCTCTGGCGCCGTCGGCGTCTTCGGCACGATCCTCCTGCTCTGGGGCGCCGTCGGAATTGGCCTCGCGGTCAAGGACGGACAGGGCATGTCCATGGACAACAACGTGGGCAAGGTCATCAGCGGCGCGGTCATCATCGCCGCAGCAGGCGCTTTCGCGGCGGCGAACAGATAGCATGGGCTCCGACGGATTCCTCGGCGTCACGATCCACAAGGACGTCACCGACTACGAGGAGAAGATCTACGGGGGCTTCACCAAGCGGCAGGTCGCTGGCATCGCTCTCGGCGCCGCCCTCTCCTTCGCCGCCGCCTTCCTCTTCGTCGGCCTGCTCGACTGGCCCTGGGCGGCCGCGAGCTACCCCATAGCCCTCCTCGGCGCCCCTCCCGTCATCCTCTCCCTCGTGAGGCCGGAGGGCCTGCCCCCGGAGCGGTTCCTCCGCCTCCTCCGAGACTACCTCTCCTCGCCGCAGCGCCTGGAGTTCCGCTCGTCCGCGGACCCCCTCTGCGACAGCTTCCACGGCATGCGTGGCGACACTCTTGAAAGGACTGCACGATGAGCGACTTCACATCCTTCACATCTGACGGATACGACGACCTCACGAGCCTTCTGGCGGACGACATCCCGCTCGACCCCGACGAGGCCGCCGGCCGCACCTCCGAGCTTGGCACCGCCCCCACCGCCGGTGGCCCATCCCAGCCCGAAGGGGAGCCCGAAGACGAGCCAGAGGCCGTCGGTGAGAACCCCGAGGACACCGCAGGCGAGCCCTCCCCCGCCGGGACCACCCAGGCCGCGGAGGCGCACGAGGCCATGGAGGCGGCACCTGCGCCCGAGGCCCCGAGCCGTGCGGAGGCGTCCTCCCCGCTCGAACGCTACGTCGACGCGCTCGGCGAGGAGGTGGAGGGCGCGGACGCCGACGGAGCCGAGGTCTACGTCGACCCTGGCACCCTCCTCGCCCTCGCCCAGGCGTGCCTCGCGGAGACCCGCTCCGAGAGGGAGCAGCGCCAGCGCGCGGACGAGCTCGTACGCCGAGACCTCGCCGGCGCTCTTCGGTCGACGAGCCCGGTCGTGACGGTCAACCCGCAGATAACCATCTCGAGCGTCGACGCCGGCGACGCGACGCTCAACGTCGACCGGCTGACCCTGCCCCCCGCGGTCGCAGCCGCCCTCGCGGGCACCCTCGGCGACGGCCGCGACACGGCCGTGGTACTTGTTGCCGCCGCGGTCGAACACGACTGCCTCGATGCCCAGCGCCTTGGCACGCTCGGCGATGAGCTCGCCGACCTTGTGGGCGGCGCCCACCTTGTGGCCCTCGACGCCCTTGGCGGCCTCCTCCAGGGTGGAGGCGGCGCACAGGGTGTGGCCGATGGTGTCGTCCACGACCTGAGCCACCATGTGGCGGTTGGACCGGGTGACCACCAGGCGGGGACGCTCGGGCGTGCCGGAGATGTGCTTGCGCACGCGCTGGTGACGGATCTTGCGGGCGATGGCGCGGGGGTTGCCCTTGCCCCTCTTGATCGAGTAAGCCATGGTCACTTACCAGCCTTTCCGACCTTGCGGCGCACGTTCTCGCCGGCGTAGCGCACGCCCTTGCCCTTGTAGGGCTCCGGCGGACGGATCTTGCGGATGTTCGCCGCGACCTCGCCGACCTGCTCCTTGGAGATACCGGAGACGGTGATCTTCAGGTTGCCGTCGACCGTGAAGGTGATGCCCTCGGGGGGCTCAACGGTCACGGTGTGGGAGAAGCCGAGGGAGAGCTCGATGCCCTGGCCCTTGGCGGCGACGCGGTAACCGGTGCCGACGATCTCGAGCTGCTTGGAGTAGCCCTCGGTGACGCCGATCACCATGTTGTTGATGAGGGTGCGCGACAGTCCGTGCAGCGAGCGCGAGCGGCGCTCGTCGTCGGGACGCGTGACCAGGATGGAGCCGTCCTCCTGGCGGGTGACGCTCAGGGGCTCGCTGATCGTGCGGGACAGGGTGCCCTTGGGGCCCTTGACCGTCACGTCCTGGCCGTCGATGGTGACGTCCACTCCGGCAGGAACCGGAACGGGGAGCCGTCCAATACGAGACATGGTTTTCCTCCGTTCCTTCTCTTACCAGACGTAGGCGAGGACTTCGCCGCCCACGCCACGCGACTCGGCCTGCTTGTCGGTCAGGAGGCCGGAGGAGGTGGACAGGATCGCCACTCCCAGGCCGCCGAGGACCTTGGGCAGGTTGGTGGACTTGGCGTAGACGCGCAGGCCGGGCTTGGAGATCCGGCGCAGGCCCTGGATGGCCCGCTGGCGGTTGGCTCCGTACTTGAGGCTCAGCGTGAGCGTCTTGCCGACCTCGGCGTCCGTGACCTCGTAGCCGGCGATGTAGCCCTCGGCCTTGAGCATCTCAGCGATGTTCACCTTGAGCTTGCTCGACGGCATCGACACGGTGTCGTGGTAGGCGCTGTTTGCGTTGCGCAGACGGGTCAGCATGTCTGCGATGGGGTCTGTCATTGTCATGAGTGGGCCTTGGCCCTTCCTCGTCGTGGTTTCCTCAGCGGACCTGCGACGTAAGTTCTTACCAGCTGGACTTGCTCACGCCCGGGAGCTCGCCGCGAAGGGCCATCTCACGCAGGCAGATACGGCACAGGCCGAACTTGCGGTAGACCGAGTGCGGGCGGCCGCAGCGCTGGCAGCGCGTGTAGGCACGGACACCGAACTTGGGCTTGCGGTTCGCCTTCTCAATCAGTGCGGTCTTCGCCATCTCACTTCTCCTTGAAGGGGAAGCCGAGCTGCTTGAGCAGCGAGCGGGCCTCCTCGTCGGTCTTGGCCGTGGTCACCACGGTGATGTCCATGCCGCGGACGCGGTCGATCTGGTCCTGGTCGATCTCGTGGAAGACAGCCTGCTCGGTCAGACCGAAGGTGTAGTTGCCGTTCCCGTCGAACTGCTTGGGGCTCAGACCGCGGAAGTCGCGGATACGAGGCAGGGAGATCGACACCAGACGGTCCAGGAACTCCCACATGCGGTCGCCACGCAGGGTCACGCGGGCACCGATGGGCATGCCTTCACGCAGCTTGAAGTTAGCGATGGACTTCTTTGCACGGCGAATCTGCGGCTTCTGGCCGGTGATCAGGGCAAGATCCTCCAGAGCACCGTTGATCAGCTTTGCTTCGCGCGCAGCTTCACCAACACCCATGTTGACAACAACCTTGGTTACGCCAGGAATCTGCATGACGTTTTCGTAGTTGAACTCGTCGTTCAGTTTGGTGCGGATCTCGTTGCGGTAGCGGGCCTTGAGGCGGGGAATGTATTTCTCGCTCATGTTAGATGTCCTTCCCGGTACGGCGGGAGATGCGAACCTTCTTGCCATTTTCATCGAAGCGGTAGCCGATACGGGTCGGCTGACCATCAGCGTCGAGAATCATGACGTTGGACACGTGGATCGGTGCTTCCTGGGTGACAATGCCACCAGACTCGGCACCACGCTCAGGAGCGGAGTTAGCCACGTGCTTTTTGATCTTGTTGACACCTTCAACAAGAACCTTGTCGATCTTCGGGAAAGCCTGAATAACCTTGCCCGTTGCGCCCTTATCGCGACCTGCGATGACGATGACGTTGTCACCCTTACGGATCTTCATTTAGATTACCTCCGGTGCCAGCGAGACGATATTCATGAACTTCTTGTCACGAAGCTCACGAGCGACGGGGCCGAAGATGCGGGTACCGCGGGGCTCGTTGTCGTTCTTGATGATCACAGCTGCGTTTTCGTCGAAGCGAATGTAGGAACCGTCGGGGCGACGGGTTTCCTTCTTCGTGCGGACGATAACAGCCTTAACAATTTCACCAGCCTTGACGTTGCCGCCAGGCGCTGCTTCCTTGACAGTAGCAACAATAACGTCGCCAATGCCAGCAAAGCGTCGGGTGGATCCGCCGAGGACACGGATGCACAGAATTTCGCGCGCACCAGTGTTGTCGGCGATCCGCAGACGCGACTCCTGCTGAATCACTATGGTCTCCTGACCTGGATTAATGTGTGCCGAATTTCCGGCCCAGACACACGTGGTCTACATACAATCACGTTGCACTCTTCCATGAAGCGACGAACAATAGTCGAAGGGTCTCGGTCCACGCTCGGAAACGCACAGCGGACCGACCAGCACACGCAACCAGAACATTTAACCATAGCCAGCATTCCAGTTCAAACCCAGGTCACGCATGGGCAGGCACCTGCGTATCGACGCCCGCCCAACAGCCTCTCAGCCGCCGCGACCTGGCCAGCAACTAATCGTGGGTCTGGATGTAGGTGACGTGGGTCTCCACGTATTCCATCAGGCCGTGCTTACCGTCCGCTCCCCCAATGCCGGAGTTGCGTCGCCCGGCATGGAAGCCCTGCATGGCCTCGAAGTGCTCACGGTTGATGTAGGTTTCCCCGTACTGTAGCTGCCGGGCAGCTTTGAGTGCGGCGTTAATGTTGTTGGTGAAAATGGAGCTGGTGAGTCCATAATCCGACTCGTTGGCAATGGCGATGGCCTCATCAAGGTCTTTGACTTTCACCACCGGCAGCACCGGACCAAAGATTTCTTCCCGTGCGATGGCCATGTCAGCAGTCGCACCTGACAGCACTGTTGGCTGATAGAAGTTGCCTTCGCCCTTGTCCGTTGCACGGGCACCGCCAGTTTCAACACGGCACCCAGCTGCCACAGCGGCCTCGATCATTTCGTCGAGCTTGTCCATGGCCTCGGGGGTAATCAGCGGCCCCATGTCTAGCTCTCGAATATCCACCGGGTTTCCGTACTGCGTGGATTCCATTTTCTCGACGAGCTTGGCCAGCAGATCATCATGCGCGGATTCTTCAACAAGCACGACTTCCGCACAGTTACACACCTGCCCAGTGTTGATCACCCGGGAGTTCCAGATGGCGGTGGCGGCGAGGTCAAGGTCGGCGTCGGCAAGCACGATGGCGGGAGCCTTGCCGCCGAGTTCCAGGTTCACACGGGTCAGCGTACTTCCGGCCTGTTCCATGATGCGCTTGCCCACATCAACGGACCCGGTCATGGAGATCAGGCCCACATCGGGGTGAGTGGTTAGGGCTTCGCCGATTTTGCGACCGGAGCCACCCACCATGTTGAATACACCTGCGGGAAGGCCGACCTCATCCACAATCTTGCAGAATTCAAACGCATTGATGGGCGTTTCCATGCTGGGCTTGATCACGATGGTGTTGCCAGTGAGCAGGGCCGGTGCCATTTTGCGGGCGATGAGGAAGAAGGGGAAGTTCCACGGCAGGATGCCACCCACCACGCCAATGGGATCGTAGGTGAGGAAGATCATTTCGCCTGGTCGGTCCGAGGGAATAACTTCTCCTTCAAGCCTGCGCGCCCAGCCAGCCATGTAGTCGAAGTAATCGGCGGTGAAGGACACCTCCACTTCCGCAAGAGCCTGCACTTTTCCCTGCTCTTCAACAAGGTAGTGAGCAAAGCGGTCAACGTTGTCCCGGAGTTTCGCAGCAATGGCGGTGAGATACCCGGCGCGTTCAATGTTGGGCAGTTCCGCCCAATGAACTTGCGCGGCTTTGGCTGCTGCGACGGCCTCGTTGACTGCGGCGATGTCGGAGCTGGGTGCGTGGGCGAGCACCTGGCCTGTGGAGGGATTGATCACGTCGTGGGTGTCCGCGGCGTCGATAAACTGCCCGTTGATGTAGTTCTGGTAGGTGGTCATGCTGGTCCTTTCGTTGTTATGACGGCGTGTAGACAGTGCGTACAGTGCGTGCTCGTTCGATGTCGAGGAGCGCGTCTCTGTCGTGGCCGCGGAGTTCAAGTTGTGCGAGCGCCGAGCCGAAGGGGGTGGCGTCTCGGGGTCCTGCTGCGACGGGGATGCCGCAAGCTTGGGCGGTGAGCTTGCAGAGAAGTGTGTTCTGCGCGCCTGCGCCGATGAGCCTGATGCTGGTGATGCGCTTTTGTATTGTTTGTTCCAGGTTTGCGACGGTTGTGGCATGTGCTCGTGCTAGTGAGGCAATGACAACGCGCATGATGAGCGCCGGATCGTCGCAGCTCTCCCCCAGTCTATCCACGCCGTGGTGCCGCAGCAGCCTGGCAATGTGTTCCGGATAGTTGCTGATACCCGACGCGGTGATGTCAATGGTGATGCCAGGGTCGTAGTGCTGAGCGGCTTGAGCGGTGAGAATCGCCACATCAGAGGCGCGTCCTTGGTCAGCGAAGACGGCACAGCAGTGTTCTAGGAGCCGCAGGCCGGGAAGCACTCTCTGGAGGCGAGTGTGTCCATCTGTGCAGTTGTCGTTGCTGAAGTGCGCGGCAAAGGCGGTGTCGCCGAGCTGCGGATTATCGGTGACACAACCAACGAGAGAGTCGGCATCGAAGGATATGAAGGCTTCGCCATCAACGAGTCCGAGCCCGTGCACTGCGCAGGCATTGTTGTCAGCACCACCACGCACCACGGTGAAATTGTCTAGTCCGGGTACGGTGACGGGGCCGACAACCGTCATGTCTGGTGATGGTTCCCCCACGCAGTGCTGTGGAATACCCAGAGTGTTGAATACCTCGGGTGACCAGTGCTTACTTCCTGGTTGGGTGAGGCCAGTGCCGGAGAGAATGCTTCGCGACCACCCCATAACCCCCGTTAACTGGTAGACGATGTAGTCAGGGATGGAAAGGACGGCGTCGATACGCGAGCGGTCCTCCGGGTTGCTGTTCAGATGTGCATGGAGGCGAAACGCCGTTGCAGTGGGCGCGGGCTGCACTCCAGTGAGGGTGAAGAAGTCCCGTGGGTTGCAGGTCACCTTCCCGGGTTGAGCTGGATATGTGCTGGCAGAAACGATGTCACGCTGCGGGGTGAGGCACACGTAATCGCCACCGCAAGCGCTGATAGAGACGGTGGCCTTCGCGCTACTGAGCTCTAGGTTGACGATGCGCAAGCCTGCGATGATTTCGGTGACAAGATGGTTAACGGAATGTGTGCTGTGGCGGTCCGAATGATGCTCAAAACGGTGCACTTCTGTTGTGCTCAGACTCCCCCCGCTGAGAGTAACGATAACCATGCGCCCAGTGTCCGGAGTGATATCCACAACCACCACGTGGGAGGTTAGTGAGGGTGTATTCATAAGGCAACCCTTATGTGCCCAGTGGGCATTATTGTCTCTCTTTCACATTGTTCTAGTGGCTTGAGCTGAGTTTTTCACGGGTTAGCTAACATCGCAAGCACATGTGATAAATAATGAGGAGTTCGCCCGACGCACCACCCCCAATAAGCGGTAGCACATGAGCGCCATAATCCGTTATCGATAAATCAAGATCTATAGGTGCGTCTTTTCTTTATATAAACTAACCTCGATAACATGGTCCGACGCATCACGACAATGCTGCTTGCCGCGCTGACGTTCATCGGAGCTGTGGCAACCACACCAACAGCCTCCGCTCAGGACGGCCCTCACCTAGTAAGCACCGAGCGTATCGACGCCCAGTTCCTGCGCATCCACGTCTACTCACCGGCCCACAACGCCGTGATCCCCAACGACATTCTTGTCCCTGAAGGCAATGCACCCCGCCCCACCCTCTACCTTCTCCCCGGGTACTACGGCGGAACAGATGGACTGACCTGGGCAAACACCACTGATTATCGAAGCTTCTTCCGCGACAAAAACGTCAACGTCGTCTCCCCCATCGGCGGCAAAGGCTCACTCTACAGCGACTGGTACCAGGACGACCCCATCCTCGGTCGCAACAAATGGACCACCTTCCTCACCCAAGAACTTCCCTCCGTGATTGACCGCGAATTCAACGGAACCGGTCGCGATGCCGTTGCAGGACTCTCCATGTCCGGCGGACCTGCCCTTGATATCGCGGCCCACAACCCTGGCAGGTTTAAAGCCGCAGCCACATATTCCGGCTGTCCCATGAGTTCCGGTGTTGTTGGCTCACCTCTGGCTGCGGGTCTTGTTCTTGGCACCGGCGGAAACATTGGAAACGCGTGGGGACCACCCTGGGATCCCGCATGGGCCGACCACGACCCCAATGCCCAGCCAACCCGACTCCGCGACGTTGCTGTCTTCGTGGGATCTGCCTCCGGCGTACCCGGCGAGGTCGACGGAAACCACTACAACGTTGGGCTATGGGGCGGGCCGCTCGTGGTTGAAGGCGCAGCCAACGCCTGCTCCGAGCACTTCACCAATAACGCCCGCGCGGCTGGCGTCAACGTAGACCGCTTCTATGCCCCGAACGGTGCCCACACCTGGCCGCTTTTCGAACACCAGCTACGCACCTCCTGGCGAACCATCGCCCCCGCTATCGGCGCGTAGGCCAACCAGCAAGCACAAAAATGAGATGTTGTGTACCTGGGAGTGGGCCTACATGACAGGGGTAAAAGTGTGCTTTGAGCATAAGCACACTGTGCAGAACTGATCATTTTCCAGGGTATTTCTGGCGGTTTGGCAGATCATGGACAGCCCGGCCAAACCTACACCCCGCGAATGGCGAGCTGCACCTCCTGGAACTTCTTTAGATCGGTGTAGCCACATTTGGCCATGGCACGCCGTAAACCACCCACCAGGTTCAGCGCCCCGAACGCGTCAGCGGACGGCCCATGAAGAACAGCCTCCAAACTGGGACGTTGATCAGCCTCTTCATACACACGACCTGGCGCAGGTTCCACAACACCGCGCGGGAATCGGGGATGCCCTGCCACAGCAGGCCAGTAATATCCTGGCGCGGCGGCCTCGCTGGCCTGTGCAAGCGGTGCCCCCAACATCACAGCGTCGGCACCACAGGCGATGGCCTTAGCCACGTCGCCTGAGGTTTCAATCTCGCCGTCGGCAATAAGATGGACGTAGCGCCCGCCTGTCTCGTCGAGGTAGTCGCGCCGAGCCGCCGCAGCATCGGCAATAGCGGTGGCCATCGGGGCATCAATACCCAGCGCAAGATCGGTGGTACTGGTTCCG
>ERZ773013.727-NODE-727-length-20408-cov-26.492262_pt1 | contig 20408 bp, 13 predicted proteins | sample MGYA00511670_ERZ773013 | MGnify/ENA primary metagenome ERZ773013 (study PRJEB29015, sample SAMEA2738120) | human oral metagenome | biome: human oral; feature: human-associated habitat; material: saliva | place: China | collected 2257 ... | reverse complement strand
ACATCTTAAAGCAGACCACCGATTATCTCGCAACTTTTATAAAGGTGTGAAAGGAGATGCTATCAATGTATTATTAGCTGCGGCAGCATATAACTTCAAAAGAGCTATGAGAGTTCTTTTGTACCTTATAAAAAGAATCAGCATAGAGCTTGTCAGTACAAGCTTTATGCTGAAATATAGTTTTTAAGGAACGACTATATACTTAATAGTTTTTCTACAAATATTTTACATCTGAACAAAGAAACATATATAAAATTGAATAATACAAAACATTGGACAAATTTGCAATAAATCTCTCCATAGGACTGTTAGCCTATAACCTATTGACAGAAAAACTAACTATAAACATTGGTTTCATTAACGAAAGTAAGCAACTGAATAATTCTTATATGAACCTACAGTAAAAAAGAAACTTTACTCTATACAAGAATATTCCTCATTAGGAAACAACGATACAAAGACAATCTCAATTTATCCATTTACGAATCATATCAGCTATTCTTTGAGTTTGAAACTTATCAGTAGCTGTTGTTCTAATTCTCATGGCATATCCAGAATCTGAAGTTATATCTACAATATCTATAGTCCCATCATCATACACTTTTGCAATAGGATCGGTAGTTTTAGAATCGAAAGGCAACGAGCAAATACATTCTATAATGTAATGTTTATGCTTTAACCTATCCCAAAGTTGTTTTAGTTCTTTCTTTCCATGATGGTCGCCACATAGATTAAACTTCTTCTCATTGGGCTTCAACTTAGTAGTAGGAATCTCTGGAGGACAAGTTTTCGCTTGCCATTGTGCAAATACAGGAGTCTTTAAATTGTCTTCTTTACAAAGAGCTATAACCTTTTCTTCTTTATTATTTACTTTTATTGTATACTCCACAGAGTGCCAAAAAGTATCACTATCGAAACTAATTGCAAAAGTTTTTGTAAAATAAGCTGCAGCCAACCCCACACAAAGAATCTCATTATCATCGCGCAATAATACAGTTTTGTTTTTCTCAACTTTTGTCTTCGCATCGTCATCAAGGAAAGGAGCAGTGAAAATTGCATAAAAGAAATCAATATATGCTTTATTTTTAGTTTCTTTTATTATCTCCTGAAGTGTACAACCTGGATACAATTCCCAACAAACATACTTATCATCACTGATTCTAAAGTGCTTTATCCCTATAGAATATAAAGCTCTTAACAGTTCCATCAAGACCTTTATTCTCTCACGTGCTTCTTCAGCACTAAAAGGAGAAGGGTCGCACGATAACTCATTCAAATAAGTTTGTAATTCCATTTTACAACAATTCGCTTGCTTGCTTTGCCCATTCGTCCATAAAGTCATCAGGATATTGACTTAAGGCTCCATTCTTATCAACCTTAATTTTCTCAATTAGAGGTATTCCTCTATCATCATATTCATCTCTTGAAATAAAGAGAATATTAACATCTTGAGGTTGCAATATCTCTTGTTTTACAGCTAATCGAACTCCATTTATAGTATGGTCACTATGTGTTTCTAAAAATATCTGTAACGATTTTTGTTGCATTTGTTCTATCAAAAAAGTCATTAAACGTGACTGAGCTGCAGGGTGTAAATGCGCTTCGGGGTTTTCTATCACGATTATACTTTTTGGGGGTGCTAAAAGAACTTGCACTATTATTGGCAAAACATAGCTATATCCAAATCCTACATTAGAAGGCTTAAAACCGTCAGAGTTATCAGAAGAGTCTATAAATAATTTTAGTTCATCATCATCTACTTTTGATGGAAGCTTTATTGATGCACCTTTAAATATCTTAGACATCTCTTGAGTGAGCTTTTCTTGAATATCTAAACGAGAATAGAGTAACTGTATAAGATACTCTCCATGTACACCCGTGGTGTTATTGGTTATATTATCGTTTCGTTTTACACTATTACATGGACCTTTTCTATCAGCTGATATATAAAAAAGATTTTTCAAATTAGACAAACCTATAATATCAGAAGTGGGTATAGGTTTATTATCTTGTTTATTTACTTCTGAATTACTATCTTTTATACTTTTTTGTGATAAATAATCTTCACCATTAATCTTTAAATCTACAAGTCTTGCTAATTGGGGTTTCTCATCGGCTTCATAGACAGTACAAATATTGTCACCATCAGAAGTTATTTCTATCTTGAATTGCTTATCATCATCTGCTGCAAATCTATTAATTACATCATCGAAACGTTCAAGATTTATAAACTCTCCATTAAGTCGCAAATTTAATATTTTTCCATCAGAACGCATTGTCTGAGATAAAAGTAAAATTGATTGCAATAAAGTAGATTTTCCCTTTCCATTGCAACCATATATTATATTCATTTGCGCTAAGGCTACCTTAGTTTCATCGGCAAAATTCTTAAACTGATATAATGAAATATTTGATATCATAGTTAAAGTTCTTTTATCCAAGACCAAAAATCTCTTGCTAACCATCCTTGTCTATCCGCTTTTGTTATATCAACAATGAAAAGACTATCGTCGCTATCAATGGCGTGCTTTATTTTCTCAAAAATCATATTGGCCGTATATTTTTTATCTACAGAAATGCACCAAAGAGACTCTAATGGATGTTTCCACGCATTAGGTGCTAAATCCTTAATAGCTTGGTATAACCCATTATAGTCTTTATCAATGCTATTTAGGTCATAAGATATTATGAATAATTTATTCATTAAGTTATATTTAAAATGAAAATATATGCTACAAAAGTACTAACTTTTCTACAAACAACCAAATAATATAAAGAATAAAAGTAGCATGTCATCAATTAAGAGTATCAATATCACATGTAAATGGATAGAAAAAATAAAACACACCATATTCTCCAATAAAGAAATAAAAAGAACATTTAGTTCTAATACTGGTAATATGAAGAAAAATATCTTGCCAAAATGTTTACTCTTTTCTATTAAGTTCTCAAAAATATAAATATAAATAAAATCATAATAAGTTTTAATGTCAAAGTCGACACAACAATAACTATTTTCTATGTTCCAAAGTGGGGATAGCCCGAACTTTGCCATTAAAATGCAGAAACAATGGAACACCAACAAGACATCACTATCACAACTCAATCCCTCCAAACAAAAGTCGCTCTTTCGCGCCTCCACCCTCTCGCCCCTATACCTTATTATATATAGTTTTTAAGGAACGACTATTTAGGAAGAAGAACGGAAAAAGAAATTGAACAAGATGTAATGAGGGCTATTGCCACTATTATTTCAGAAAAAGGCATTTCTTCGGTTACCATCAAGGAAGTTTCAAATCTGTCTAAAACTGATGTTATCGTTTTGGAACGTAGATTTAAGAATGATGAAGAATTAATAAAAGCATATACTTCTCAATTTGATTATTTTCTTAACGATAATATTGCTATTAATCCAAACGATTATAAAAACGCCGAAGCTTTTTTTATGAACTTAATCGAGAAATTTATAGATGCAATCTATAAAAATAAAGACATGCAATCCATTATGGTTTGGGAAATGTATGAAAATAGCAGCCTTACTCGAAAAAGTGCGAGAAAAAGAGAGGTTACCCTTAAGGAATTTTTACCGAGTTTCACCAAACAAATTAATAATGAGAAAATTTCACCAAGAGCTTTATTTGCCGTACTAACAGGAGGGCTTTACTATGTACTCTTGAGAGGGAATAGGTCAACTTTTTGTGGATTAGACTTTAGTACTAAATCGGGGCGTAAACTTTTAGCAGAAACCATATTTAAAATTGTTCGGCAATTTATTAATGAATAAGTCTATTTAGTCGTCTTTTAAAAGGATTTATTTCAATGGTTTATAGGAAATGTACCTTTATAGTATAAAACTTGCCTACAAGCTCGACTGTTAAGATCAAACTATTATGCTCCTACTCAAACAACAAACAAAGATTTTCAAAAATGAGGAAGTTTTATCAGAAAATAGGTGTTATCAGAAAATTCAGTATCTTTGCATACATATAATTATAACATCGTAATCAGTTAATTCAAAGAATTTCTAGATAACAGCCATAGGATATGAAAGCAGTTATTAAATGCAAAGATAAGAAAGAGAGGACTTACACACTTTTTTAGACACTAGCTAAATATCTGCAAGAATTATAGTGTAACGGTACAAGAACTTGCAGATATAAACAAATAATTTACAGTATAAAATACTATGAAATAGCGGAATATTAGGCTTTTAAGAGTGGACTATAATAGTTTTGATTTCATTTTGCTGTCATTTTTAACAATTCGTATAAATATATTATAAATCAAGCAGTTATACGTCAGTATCGAATGACATGAGTGACAGGAATTCTTATTTCTTAATAAATTGCTTTGTCATAGAAAGCAGAGAATTATTAAAACAAAGCGATAGAATACACGGAGCAACTGTAGGCGTGTGAAGTAGGTTGTTCAACCATAAATGAATACCAATCGGGTGGAGCATTACAGAAGTTTGCAATTTGCTCTTTATAAGTAAACAATAACGTTTCTGTAGATGCCTTTCTATTATCTAATAGATATTAACAGTCTTTCCTCGTTATTACCGAAGGTACACTATTACTCTGTAGCCGATAAATAACAACCAAACCAATAATCCAGAGCTTTCTTATTTATACCATCTTTTCCTGTCCAAAAATCAACAGGATAATGCCAGTCTGAATTATGTCTCTTTTTGGGCGCTATTGATAAATTTGTATATTGGTGAAGCAATCCCTTATGTTCTTTTGTTTCTAATATACTGCAATATCCTAAGGTTTCTAAAAGTAATTGAAGTTCAAACAAATTGGTTTCAAATTCTTTTATCTTACTAATTAGCGAGGTTATTCCTCGCTTAATAGTCGTATTATAATCTATTTCCTGTATGTATCTCAACATCTGCAAGAAAATATTAATATCGTATTCGTTAGGCAGAACATTCTCCATAGCATTCGTACTCTTTAGATATTGATAAAATGTGTCTAATGTATAATCTGTTAAGCCTCCAATATTATTAAAATCTGGATTATTAGAATCTGCAAATGCTTCTTTATAATTAGAGCATATTGCACAAGGCATACGTTTTATTACAAAATGCTGGTCTTCCTCGCTCAGGCATTTAAAGTTTGGTGGTAGAGACTGAGATTGGAAATGATGAAAAGGAAAACTCTGCATAATTGCAAGAACCGGAAGCCCACTTCTCCATTCTAAGCGGTGGGTACTTAGGCTTGAAAGAAATAGATTTGTATATTTATCTTTGTCTGCCATCTGGTATTCTTTAAATATTAATTTAATCAATTCATCATGTTCCATATTATTTTTTATTTACAGTTAATGGTGTTCTTTAAACTCATCGTAGTTTCATTCGTAAAGAAGTAGACAATTCACTATGTTTCTTTCCCTATAAATAACTATCAGCATTAGCCAATAGCTTTTTCAATTATAGTATTTTGCTTTGCTTCAGAACCATCTTTTCCTGTCCAAAAATCAATAGGATAATGCCAGTCTGAATTATGTCTCTTTTTGGGTGCTATTGATAAATTTGTATATTGGTGAAGCAAGTAGGTAGAGATTTTACCGAATATTCCCACATAAATATCCTAATTGATGTGAAGATTTGAATGCACATTAAATCAAAAAAACTTAAGTTACCACACTAAATTTCCAATTTCAGTCTAAAAGTTGCCTTATTGTCTAAAAGATCTTTTGAAGGCATTCTAAAAGCAGACAAGCAATATACCCATTCTTCATCTTGCCAAGGAAAGAATAATGCTCCACCTCCTCTTACAGTTTTAGAATCTGACACCGTATCAGAATCTATTTTAAGATTAACAGTGAAATCGTTAGAACACCACTCTCCAAAAAAAAGACCATATAGACCAAAATCATTGTGGTTTAGTTCTGTCAAAGAGAACAAATCCCAAGACATCCATTTCTCTAATTCTGATTCAGTAGGAAGAGAATTGCCAAAACAAAATAAAGAGTGCTTTCCACCTCTGCAAGCATATTCCCATTCTTCTTCATTAGGAATCTTTGAACATAAGTCTGCAGCTATACTTTCTGCTAATGAATATTCACAGAAGAACGGACTATAAGCCTCCCCATCTATTGCGATGGATTTACCAAAATTATTATTATAGTTGAGTATATGACTGTTTAAAACTGGTGTAATACTAAGTAAAAATGGACTAAGCTTTACTTTATGCACAGGTTGCATTTCTTCAATCGAAATATTTGGAGTTTCTGTCAATTTCAAAATCTGTGCATATTCTTCCTCAGAGAACCCCATATTATATTCTCCTCCTGGAATATAAACAAACTCAATACCAGTATCTATATCCTTAAAATATGGCAAATTTGCATTCTGATAAGGGGCTGACACGTAAGAAAGTTTATTTCCAAACTTATCTTCTATATATTTTATTACTTCCCATTGATTTTCAAACATAATATTCAGCTTTTAGAAACCTGTTCTGCTACGATATACTTATTTTTTACAAAGATAAATATTTATCTTTAATAATCTGATTGTTTTCTGAAATTATATACAAGTAATAATATCTTACGGTGGAACATAGAATCTAAACTTTTAATTATATAAAAAACATAATTACAAGATAAATTTTTGTAATTATAAAAACAGAAAATTATAATTATAAAATTTATTTTTTTTATTTGAATTCGGTATAAGGAAATATAGTTTTAAAAGTTGTTTGTAAGAGTTATATGCTTTTCGTGTCTTTATGGTTTAAAATCAATTAATTAGAGGAGTCTAATTTCTCCTATGAGTATTGCAAATTTAATATAGATATTCTGTATTTTAGATGATTCTTTTGAAATTATTTTGTTCCTCAACTCAAAAAATACCAAATCAATTTATCGTTACAAGGCGCAACCTATACACATAGAATACTAAGAACTGCAAGATGTTCTATTAAAGTTCATCTTATAGTCTCTGTTTTATTGTTCGAAAACAATATTAGTTTATCCCAAAATATTATTATAAGATTATTAAATAAGTTTTGGATTGTCGTTTATTTCATCAAGCGCAATCCCTTCTGGAACAAACATAGCTCTATTATGAATCATAAAATTGCCGTTTTTACCATTATAGTTTGCAACGGCATCTGGTAACGCAATCAATTTACTTTGTGCCTTCATCGCAATTTTTCTTGTTCCGTCAGGTAAAGTATAGTACCAATATACTTTCTGTCCTAATTTTTTAAGAATATTATACACCCTACTTTTCCATACTTTTTCTTCAATATCATTTACATCATACGAATCTGCGATTCTCCCATGCTGTAAACAGTCTTCTACATTTACATCAGGTAAGGAACGTAGAAATTGCATTTGAGCACGACCTAATTGATAAAAGTAATAGTATCCGTTGCGTATCTTATAGCACTTACTTAGTTCGTCTTTACTAATCAGATTAAAGTTGACTATTGAAACAAATTCGCTTTTCAAATTAGCAACATTTTTTGCTAAACGTTTCTCTATATCCCATTCGAACGAGGGTTTAACATCTAAAAAAAATATATTAGAATTAAACGTCCTCAAAGCCTCGCAGAATAATAATTCATCTTTAGAGGTCATAAACAACTGACAATCTCTTGTTTTTTCCATTTTATAAGTATACTATTTTATTTTCTTTCCAATATACATTTTTTGTTATTTATAAAATTATAAGACATCAACTACAAATAACTTTATTCTTTTCTAAGAAAGAATTTGCAGTATCCAAATAGTTTGCCCGTAGAGTAAACCAGCAAGTGCAAAATTATGATATTCTTTTGTAGAACTCGTATTTTTGGGTTTGAAAATTTAGTTTTTATCTCGGTCTTCTATTTATTTTCTTCTGTATCATTGCAATCTTTTTCTGTGAAATTATCGAAATTAGCCTGCTTTGGTATGTATTGCCTGATTAACTTCTATGCATTTTCAATAGTTCCTTTCTGTTATGAGGCATATCTGCCGGCAAAAAAACAATAGCTCCAAAACTTTCGAGTACTATAAATAAGAAAAAGAGTGGAACCTTTGCAGACTCCACTCTCTCTTTACTCAATAATTGTAACCTGTTTTAGTATCATTTCTCAACAAAAGTTGAATAGATACCAGCAGATATTAGAATTATATTCTAATTATTGTCTATTAGTTTTGTGCGTTTACCACAACTTTTCGTACGCTACCATCGCTCATTTTAATGATATTCAAACCACGAACTTTATGTTGTAATTTAACACCATTGGTATTATAAATACCAACTTCAACTACATTTGTAGCATTTTGTTGAGCATTTGTAACGTTTGTTGGTGTTAAATCGCCTACAATAGAATCGAAAATTCCAGAGCCAAAAACACTATCGTCTTCGTATTTTTGCTTTGCGTTGGCCATAACATGAAGTGTAACGCTATTATCGAATGTAGAAAAAGCATCAGCATCACACTCTGGAACTTCTGTAGCATAAATAGAAATATCGGTGAGTGAAGAGTTATAAACAGCAAAAATTTCCTTGCCAATATACTTTAATGTACTTGGTAAAACTACACTTTCTAACGACGCACATGCACCAAAAGTAGCATTTTCCAATCGTGTTATACCTTCTGGGATAGTAATTTTAGTAAGGTCGGTATAATAAAAACAGCTACTACCAATACTTTTCAGCGTATAAGGCAGGTCTATACTTGTTATTCCACTAAAGAGGAAAGCGTTATTTCCAATGCTTTCTACACCTGCAGGCACAACAACTTTAGTTAAATTATTCTCTTTTTTCTCCTTAGATGTCATTCCTTCATGTGCATTTTGTCCACCGGTTTGAGCAAAAGCACCATCAGCAATTTGCTTTACTGTAGAAGGAACTGTATAAGTTTTTCCATTTTTTGAAGCTGGATATGTGTAAAGAACAGACTGATTGTTATTAAACAAAACACCATCAACTGCAGAGAATGTGGTATTTTCGGCAGACACATCAATATGGTTTAAGGCATAAGTTTCGCTAAAAACTTCGCTACCAATTTGTTTTAGCGAAGCAGGAATACTAACAGAAGTAACTTTTTTTAGTGGAGAAAAAGCACCATCTCCAATACATTCTATTCCGTTAGGTATTTCAACTGCACCTTCTGCCATATTAAAACATTGCAGCACTTTATGTTCTTTGACATTGCAAAGCAAGTTATTTTCTACTTTAAAGTTTTCATTGTTGGCATCAACTTTTACATCTGTGTAGTCTTTATTGCCTCCAAAAGCTGCATCTCCAATATTTTTTACCGAAGCAGGAATAGAAAGAGATTTGCTATGTGTTCCATAAAAAGCATACTTTCCTATTGTTTCTAACCCATTGTTAAGCACCACAGCACGTAAATTACAGTTTTTAAAAGCATTGTCGTTTATGGTTTTCAAGGTTTCTGGAAAGTAAATATACATAAAATACGTAAGATCTTGGAAGCAACCTTCAGGAATACTCTCGAACTTTGCTTCGTGAAGATTGGCAGAATGAAGGTCGCGTAACGTACCACCTTTTGCTAATTTAGCCAGAAAACGAAGGTCTTTATCGTTCATTGGACCAATAACTTTTATGCCTTGTACATCTTCATCTTCGAAGACGTCCATAACTTGTGCCTCTAAAGTTCCAGCTTTTGTTAGTTCTATTACTCGCTGATTAAAGTAAGCATCTTCTTTAATTTTGTAATCGTCTTGTGCAAAAACAGTCATCACACTGCACAAAATAACGAATGTTGTTAGTAAAATTTTCTTCATAATCTATTATTTTTAAAATTGATTGTCTAAAAAACAACTGTTATCAGAGAGTTACCCCCATAGACAGTTCTATATTATTCCAATTCTGGTTGTTATTATACCATCGGTGTCCAGCTTGTAATTGCACAAAAACAGACGAAAGCACCTTAATTAGTCGAATATCGTAGCGCAATTGTATCTCCAAATCCCAATAATTTGCTTGTTGCATAGCTGCATTATTACGGAACATTTCTACAGGTTTATCAAAAACTTCTGGTTCGTTAAATACAAAATGATGATGTGTAGCCTTACCAAAATGCGACGAAACACTTGCAGCCAACAAACTTTTAGAGAACATTTGCGAAAATTTCAGCTGTAAAGAAGGCACAATAAATGCTGTTTTCAGTTGTCTCACAGGCATTAAATATTGTGTATTTTGTACATCGTAAGCCACGTTTGGTTGTAAAACAAACCATGTTGCAGGCGAAAATCGATGCAAAGTTGCAAATGACAATTGTACAATTTGCTGCTGAAAAAGAAAAGGTTTAGAGCTTGCTATCTGCTTATAATTGGTTAATCCACTATCATAAAAGCGTTCTTGTCCTTCTCGTTTTACTATTTCAGCATTAAGCATAAACTTATAAGTCCATAGTTTTTGCTGTTTAATCCACGAAATATCTCCTCGCCACTTTGTTTGAAATATATCGCAAATAGGAATATCTCGTTCCGAAGCAAGCCGTTTTTGTATGTTTTCGTGCGACATATCGACAGAAGCCTGCAATCCGTTCCCACTTTTTGTATGCGTAGAAATTCCAATTAGATAATTGTTTCCTTCATACTTTACAGCATTTTGTAACCCTTTAAAGCGAAAATATTGCATACCAAGTCCTGTAAGATGATAAAGTACACGATTACCTTGAGGATTCATAAAAATAACATTACTTTGCTGCGTATATCTTCCAGCATCTACATACATTGCAACAACTCTCTGTGGCAAAACATCGTATCCCAATCCTAAACGTAATTGAACATCGAGCGAAGTATTCTTTGGACGTGGGTCGCGGTTACGATATTCTATTGTAGATTGATAGCTTAATTCTGCACCCAATGTAAGTTTATTTTGTTTATGTGCATATCCTCCTCTAAAACGATAGTATTCACGTAGCATAGATACGGTAGTAGTATCGGCAGTTACGTATGGAAACACACGTTTATAATCGCTATTTAAGTTCCATGATACCCCCAATCGTTTGCCATTTTCATAGTACGCTTCGCCCCAAGCAATTGAGTTTTTACCAACTTTTATGTGCGATTGTGCTTTAAAAAACATCTGTTCTACGCCTGTTCCCAATTGTGCATCAATTGGAAGAGATGCTTCGCTATGTTGATAGCCAGTTTGTACTTGTGAAAAATTAGAATTATACTCGTTCAAAGTAGATATAACATTAAACGGAGTTAAGCGTTTGAAATACTGCAAATATATTTCTGTTTCTCTCACAGAATTTAGCGACTCCGAAATAGAAGTGGCAGAAATATTATTCTGCGCACTTCCAAAAATTGGCAGACAACTAACGCCTGCAATAATAATGCTATTATATAGCTTACTTAAAAACATACCACGGATCTGCCTTTACCGTTTCAAAATCGCGTTGTGAATCGTTCGTATCAATTAGTTTATGTGCTTTCGAGTCATATTTTCTTCGTACTGCTTTACCATAACGTTGCTTATCGTGGTCTACTTTTGAGAACCATGCATAGCCATTATCTAATGTAGAACTTATAACATTCCACTTCTTTTGGTCTTTTATTGCTAATACTACAGCATCGGTTATCCATGTGTTTGGTACTTTTACTGCGTGGAATTTCATATCTTTAACTGTTGTTCCATACGTAAACTTATACGAATAATCGTACTGATAAGATTCGTCGGTTGTAAAGGTTTGATTGTCTACACCTAAAAAACCTATTATATATGAATAGAAACCTCGATCGTGTGGTCCCCATATTGTGCGAGAATAAGTATATAGACGTTCCATATTTGGAACTTCTGGATTATCTATATCGGTAACTTTTGGATTGGTAGACTCATCGTACCATTCAAAATTAGCTTTTGAAAGATCGAAAGAATTAGGATTACGTTCGGGAGTTTTATGATTAATTGCATTATCACAAATAATGAGAGAAGCACCTGGTTGAACAGGATATTTATGATCTTTACCATGCATACCTGGTACTTTAGTTAAATATTGTACAGGTGTCTCTTTATCTAAAATATATGGTTTATAATCTTGATGAATCATTTGTTGAAATGCACTTTCACCAATAAACAATCCATCGGCATAGAGTACTTCGTCTGAATTATTGGTTATTCTGAAATATTGATCTCCCGTATAAGGGTCTCCACTATCACGTATAGTGCGAGCTGCAAATATTTCTGCTATTACAAAACCATTGCCCATATTAGGGAAAAACATATCAATTCCTACAACGGGAAGTTCTGTTCCGCCACCTTGCACTAATGTTTGATTCATAAGATTTCCACGAACAATGCTTCGAGTTTTTAGTTTGTTACTATAACAAGCTTTTGCTTCAAGGTCTATATTGTATAAACCTTCTGCCACTCTAATAGTATCTAAAGCTATTGTTTGTGCTGCTTCGGTACCATTATTGGGTACTTTTATTGCTGAAACTACAAACAGTGTGTCTCTACCTGTTGATACATTGTGTAATTTTACTGTAATGTTCGAAAGCGAATCTACATCGTTAAACGATGAAGGTAAATTAGCATTCAACGCTATTCGAGCATATTTAATGGCTGATTTTCCTCCATTTGGAACATCGTCATTGACACAACTACCAAAAAGAAGCAATGTTAAAGCGACTGTAAAAAATAATTTAATTGATGTCTTCATTTTTTTTGTTTCTTATTAATTGTTTTCTATATCTTTAATCCTACTTCCATACCAAAATAGGGAGAGAATGTGCGCCTAACTATAAAGCCATTCACGCTATAATCGGGAGCAATATAAAACACTCTATCGGCAAAAAACGAAAGAGATAGATGTTTTCCAAACTGCTTTGTGGCTTTAAAATTTAAAAGCATATAACTTCGTTCCCTACTACTCATATCTTGTCCAGCTGTACCACTCAATACAAGCCACCGTAAATAAGAATTATTTTTATCGGCTTCGGTATATGGATGCACTGTTCCCGTAATATCCATATATCCCATAGGAACACTTGATGTAGCTGGACGTTTAGTGCTGCTCATCCAAAAGCATTCGGCAGTTGCCGATAAAATTAAACCTAACTTATCTACATAAGAATCGAAAATAAAGTTGGAAGTAAATATTTGTTTATCATATTTGTCGGTGTTCATATAATATCCAGCATACTTGTCGGCAATAGCAATTCCACCAACAACTACATTTGGAGCTGAACTGAATAAAGGTATACTATTCTCGTAAATAGTTCGGAACCACGCGCCGTTTACTGTTATTCGGGTTTGAATTAGGGGAATTCGTGGAGAGGAATATTGAAACTCTATACCTTGTTTCTTTATTCGCGACCCATTTTCTGTTATTCCATAACCATCTAATATAGTATCGGTTACTACAGGTAATGTACTTAGAGAGGGTGGACCTGTTAATGTAGATGGATTAATACCTGAAGTATCGTATTTTTTATAAACAAATGGACGCATTCGTGCTGTGCTTCGGAAACCATCTTTCATATCTTCCTGGAAATAGGTTATACTGAAATGATGTGCACCTTTATCTAAACCCAAACGTATTTCCCATTTTTTATTACGTGCTGGTTGAAGATTAGGATTTACCGGACTAAGTTTGTAGGTACGTATATGAATGCGTTTATATTCTGAACGAGCATCCCAATAGTTCATTTCTGTAATATCTTTATATACATAATCGGGATACAAATCGAGTATTGTTGGCATCTTTGTCATCATACCAAATCCACCAGAAACAAAGAATTTAAAGCCAGAAACTTGTGGAAAATCCCATTGAACATTAATGCGTGTATCGGCAAACAACTTTCTATGTATAGCATAATTTGCTGGAATATTGAGCATTTGTGTTGTGCGCAATCCCGCCATTGCTGTTAGTTGATGTTTTCCTAATGACAATGTAGCATTATCTTCCACATAAAACGAAAGAATATTTGTTGCTGGAATTTCTTTATATGAACGTGGTCTACGAGCTGTTGAAGCATGTAGCGGACGTGTAATATCAAATATCTGTCCACGACCATAGTTTTTGTTCAACATAAATTCACCTCCAGCTGTAATACGATGATTTATAAGTGCTGTTTGTGCTGTCCATTCGGTTTCACCCCTAAAAGTAGTATAAAATGGAATTCCTTCTACTCGATAGTTGCTTATATATTGGAAAGGAAGAAATAACCCATCGTATTCTCCACTTTCATAAGCTAATGGAACTACATAATCGCGCTGCAAAGCAACAGCTTCTGTCTGATGTATTTTGTCGAAAGCTACACTCGCTGTATAAGCAAAAGAGGCTCTTTGTAAACCAAGTGGCAACAGTCTTCTATATACAATTCTATTATTCATACCTATTTTTAGGTACGATGAACGGTAACGGTCTTCTTTATGTATCTGTATTTCGGGGTCAGTTTTTACATTGTCTACATTTAAAGCATAGTCTGTTGCTCCATTCCATTCTAATATGTTGTGTTCTCCTAATTTCCATTTTCGTTGTATACGGGCAGAGAAAGTTAGTCGCTTATAAGTTTCAAATTGGTTTCGTGGCTCTTTTTTGGCATCTAACAAGCCTCCATCTACATTTAAATTCCATTTTTCTGCCAACAAAAAGCCTTTACCTGCTGATATTAATTTACCATATTCATCGGCTTTCAACCGAATTTGCAGAGGTGTTTGACTACGCTTTCGTGTAATATTTATTAATCCACTTGTTAATTCTCCATACTTAACCGATGGAATACCACGTACTACTTCAACTCGTTCTATATTGTCGGTAGGTATTTCGCGCATATCAACGCCATAACTTATATGATTTCTACTATTATCGGCATCTCCTTGAAAAGCTCCTGCTATATATTGCATATTAGCATCTGTACCTATGGGTTGTCCATCTACAATAAATTTGGTTCCTAATGAAGAAGTTGCATATTGTGAGCTTGGCGAACCTGCTTCACGCAATGTAATTACATTAGCACTGCCTAAAGATGGTATTTTTGTCATTCCGCCAGGCAACAATGCTAATAAATCGGTAAATGAAGATGGCTGTAAATGCTCCATTGCCGTTTGTCCAATAATGGTTGTACTTGTTATTCCTTTCTTTTCCGAAGCTGTAACCACCACTTCTTTCATTGCACTATTGCCTGTATACATACGTATATATAAAGGTTTTACAAGAGGAACTTGTATAATGGTATCTACTTCCTGAAAACCTATGGCAGAAATACGAAAACGCGCACTACCCTTTAAGGAACATTGAACACTAAAATTGCCTGAATCGCCTGAAACAGTTCCCCCCACTAATTTATTTTGCTGAAACAAACGTACAGTGGCACCCACTACTGCTGTTGCATCATCGCCATTTGTAATAGAACCACGCAAAATATATGCAGACATTTTTGGGGTTTGCTGTGCCTTTATAGACATTGCTGTAAGCAGAAGCAGGCCTATAATATATAAAAATTTAGTCATTCTCTTCTATTTGCGAGGCAAAAGTAACAAGAATATACATTTTTTGCAATACCTAAAAATAATGATTTAGTATAGTTGTTATAAATATATCATCAATTTATAACTATCGTATCTATAAAAGAACTTTATGCCATAACTTTTTACTACGAATGTTATATGACGAGCTATAAACTCTATAACTATTAAAACTTGCTTGAATTAGTTATGGTCTACCTTCTTATGGTAAAATTTGGAAATAAAAAGAAGGTGTTGCCATTAAAACTAAATTGGTCATTAAACACAATATGTATAGTTCTTATTACTATGGTATTGTTTCCTAACATCTTTTATTTTCTTATCGACATCTTGTTTGTCTCTGTAACTTGATGTAGTCCGCTACGCCTGTGTAGTAAAGACAGACTATCTACTTGATAATAAAACAAAATATATTTAAGCTTTAACGACTGATTTGGATAAAAAACAATTGCCCTAATTTTTTATTATAAAATTTTATTTTTTAATTAGAAATTCAGAATTTTATCATTAAAAAAATCTTTTTTATAATTAAGTTTTTTTGGTAGCTTCCATTAACATAAACTTTGGGCTATTTGCTTTTAATATCATACCTGGCAACCCACATAGTTTTCAAGGTCCTTAACTAATAGGAATTTCTTCTGTATACCAAATGTTCATTACGCTTTAATCCAATCACCCCCATTTAGAATCTTCTACCACACTCTATAAGCATTACATCACCACATAAAGTTTTGAATAAATTTATTTTTCATGTCATATCTGTCACATCTTATGCACACATAACACTCTCATCATTAACAAGATACGGCAAATGTTAAATATGACAGCAACGTATATTTAAACTTAACATGGTATCACTTATTGATAAATACTACCGTTGTAAAACTTTGAAAATCCTAAAATAATATGATACGAACAAAAAATGCTATCCTGTCATTCTACTATAACAAAGAAGAATGGTGTTTGTCATAGTCCAACTATATAAGTGTATAACTTGCGGCTGCCAGTTTCGAGGTAGAAAATATTTATTAACTGATGAATTCTGGTGCACTTATTACAGTGAGAATTAGACAATACGTGAGGTTTCAGCCTACTAAATGTTCATTACACCTATAATAATGAACTTATAATAATGGACTTAGCAACCGAATAACCGATTCCCAAAGTCTATAAAGGAAACTTTTTTGGTTTATCTCCTTTATATCTTCCAACAGCACACATTCAGTTTCATCGGTTAAGAATATATTTTTTATGCGTTGTGCCATTTCTTCGTCGTAAAAAAAGGCATTAGCTTCAAAATTGTTTTCAAAGCTACGGAAATCTATATTTGCCGACCCCACAGAAGAAACATTATCATCGGCAACCAACAATTTGCTATGATTAAATCCGTTTTTATAACACAGCACTTTTACACCAGCTTTTACAGCCTGAGCAAGATAAGAACTCGATGCCATTTGAATTAATTTAGAATCGGTTTTTAACGAAACCATTAATCTAACATCTACACCTGAGAGAGCTGCCGTTCGCATTGCAAAAAATATAGGTTCAGTGGGCAAAAAGTAAGGTGTTTCCATATAAACATATTGCTTTGCACTTAGCAAAATTTTTATATATCCTTGTTCTAATTCTTCCCAAACACTGGTAGGACTACTTGTAACTATTTGTATTAAGCAATTATTAGGTTGCGTTATTTTTATTTCTGGATAATATTTCCTATCGGTTATAAGAGTTCTATCTGCATAAAACCAATCAATAAGAAAGGCACGTTGCAAACCATAAACAGCTGGTCCGTTTATTTTTATATGTGTATCGCGCCATTTTACATTTTTATTTCCTTTTATGTAACGTTGCGCAAAATTCATTCCCCCTATAAATCCAACTTTTCCATCTATAACTATAATTTTACGATGATTTCTATAGTTCACTTTCCCTGTAAAAGCTGGAAAACGCACTGGCATAAAGGGGTGAACCTCTATACCTTCTTCGCGCATTTGTTCAAAAAACTTATTTTTTGTTTTCCACGAGCCTACATCATCGAATAAAAATCTAATTTCAACACCTTTGTGAGCCTTATCTATAAGAGTGTCGCGCAACAATCTGCCTAAAGGGTCGTCGTCTATAATGTAAGAAACAATGTGTATGTGGTGTTTTGCTTTACTTATTGTTGCAAAAAGAGCAGGGAAGAACTCATATCCCGAAACATAAACTTCGGCAGTGTTGTTTTTAAATGGTAATGCCAAATTTTGATTCATAAAAAGCTGAATCAATCTTTGATAATCGGTAGAAAGTTCCAATTGTTTTTGTTCGGTAAATTCAATCATAGATCGTTTTGTAAGTTGGTCTAAGCTTTTTTGCCATATATTACGATTTTTTCGAGTACGACGTCCAAAAAAGAAATAAAGAATAATTCCTACTAAGGGTAAAAACGATAAAACTAATACCCATGCTATAGTTTTTGCAGGCTGACGATGCTCCATTAATACCGTTATCATAGCTAATATAGCAATTACGGTGTAGGCAACAAGAACTATCCAGTGTATATAAATCATAGCAGATATTTGTTTTCTTACAGCTTATTCAATATTTCTCTCTCATACCACAATATCGTTTCCTAATTTCCGTGCAAGCACATTACGCATTTCTTGTAGTTTTTTTATCTCACCCATAATTTCCATTACTTTATTCAAATCGCTTTCGGTAGATAAACTTGCTTGCAATTCTTTTAAATGTTGCTCCACATAATCCATACGATAGTCGAGAATTAAATGCATTACACGGTCGCGAAGGTCAATTTCTCGCTCTTTCATTTGCATACTTTCCGATAGTTGAAACCTATCTACGCTTAATTTTACCGCTAATGTAGAAATAAGAATATCGGGGTGATGTGTGAAATATTCTTCTGCTTTAAAATTTTCGTCTTCACTATGCTCCAAAGCCTCATTTAGAATTTGAACGGATAACGGGTTCTTAAACGACAAGTTATCTAATCCAAGATCGTATGCTATATATTGAGCTACGTTAAGATTAATTTTCTCTCCCGTTTCTTCGTTTAAAACATCTCTAATAATAAGTTTTTCGCCATCGCGCACAATGGTTTGAATCAACATTGTTTCTACTTTAGAAGCCTGCTGAATAGGTGTAGCCGGACTTAAAACTTGCTGATTGTTTTCCTGTTTTTCTATTTCGCGTTGCTGTTCTTTGCGTTGTTGTTCTTTATCGTTATAAATAAACCTATTCATTTGTGCAATAAGTGTATTTTCTTTCATACTTGTTCGGTGTGCACATTCACGCAAATAAGTGTCGCGCAAAATAGGATCTTTTATTACGGCAATACTTTGTACTATTGAATTTATTGCTTCCGACCGTCTTACTGGATCTGTTACACCATTCAACAATACGTTTATTTTAAAAACAATAAAGTCTGTTTGCTTTTTTTCTATATATTCTCTGAAGGCATCTGCTGTTAAATTACGTGCCAATTCATCAGGATCTTTGCCATCTGGAAGTAATAAAACTTTTACATTCATACCTTCTGCAAGCAACATATCAGTTCCACGCATTGCAGCGTGTTGGCCAGCTTCGTCGCCATCATATAATAAAACTATATTTGAAGTAAATCGTCGGAGCAATTTTATTTGATAAACCGAGAGAGCTGTTCCGCTATTTGCCACAACATTTTCTATTCCACACTGATGCATTGATACAACATCGGTGTAACCTTCCACCATATATACAAGATCGAACTTAGCAATTGCTTTTTTTGCCTGATAAATTCCATAAAGAGCATGGTCTTTCTGATAAATTTCACTACCGGGCGAATTTACATACTTCTGATTTACTCCTTTTGTACGTGAATCGAGCAATCTACCACCAAAAGCTATTACTTTTCCGCTTACATTCAGCCAAGGAAATATTACACGTCCGTTAAATCTGTCTATAAGTTCGCCATTATCGCGTTCGTAACATAGACCTGTTTTTACAAGAAATTCTTTTTTATATCCAGCATCTAATGCGGCATTGGCAAATTCTTGCATTCCGGTTAAACAAAAGCCTAACTGAAATTTCTCTATAATGTCGTCTCTAAAACCACGACTTCGAAAGTATTGCAAGCCAATTGTCTTACCATCTATATTATTTATAAGCAGGTTATGAAAGTATTTTGCAGCCCACTCGTTTACAAGAAACATAGATTCGCGTTCGTTTTCTAATTGTTTCTCTTCTGTAGTTAGTTCACGTTCTTGCACTTCTATTCCATATTTCTTTGCCAAAACTTTCAATGCTTCGGGATAAGTCATTTGGTCGTGCTTCATAATAAAATTAACTACATTTCCAGCTTCGCCACAAGAAAAACATTTATAGACTCCTTTTGCTGGACTTACCGAGAAAGATGGTGTACGATCGTCGTGAAAAGGGCACAAACCTTTATAACTTGTACCTGCTTTTCGCAACGTTACATATTCAGAAATTACATCTACTATGTTTGCTGCATCTAAAATTCTATCTACAGTTGGTCTATCTATCATAAGTTATTTCAAATGTTGAAGTTGCTACAAAGGTACAATAACAAAATAGGTATACCAAATTTGACGGTGCAGAAAACAATATTTTTACAAACTATTTAAATTCAATTGGTTTGTTAGGCTGTAACGCTATTAAAATGTGCCGAACATTTAATTAACGTGAGTTCGACGAATTATAAGTGTCTATAAATTTGGTGATTAGCGAATTTTGTTGTAACTTTAAAGAGCTAATATACAAACAGTTACAAACAAAAAATCGCTATGATCACCGAAGACAAAGTTACTGAAATATTTTGTATGGCAGATGACTTCTGCAAGTTTTTTGATGCAATGACAGCAAAATATACGCTAAAACCTACAGGAAAAAGGAAATATCATCGAAATTCTACAATGTCAAAGGCAGAAGTTATGCTGATAATGATTCTTTTCCACGA
>ERZ773013.723-NODE-723-length-20451-cov-2.520935_pt1 | contig 20451 bp, 17 predicted proteins | sample MGYA00511670_ERZ773013 | MGnify/ENA primary metagenome ERZ773013 (study PRJEB29015, sample SAMEA2738120) | human oral metagenome | biome: human oral; feature: human-associated habitat; material: saliva | place: China | collected 2257 ... | reverse complement strand
CCCGGAGCCGACTCCCGATAAGCCGGTGACGCCGACCCCGGATGAGCCGAAGCCTGCTCCTACTCCTGAGCCGACTCCTACCCCGGAGCCGACTCCCGATAAGCCGGTGACGCCGACCCCGGATGAGCCGAAGCCTACCCCGACTCCCGAGCCTACTCCCACTCCGGAGCCGACTCCTGACAAGCCCGTGACCCCGGAGCCGAACAAGCCCGAGGAGCCGAAGCCTACTCCTACTCCTGAGCCGACTCCTGAGAAGCCGGTGACTCCGGCACCTGAGCCGGAGAAGCCGGTCACCCCGGTTGACCCGTCCCCGGAGAAGCCCGTCACGCCGACCCCGGATAAGCCGACCGATCCGACTCCCGACAAGCCGGTGACGCCGACCCCGGACAAGCCGGTCACCCCGGAGACTCCGAAGGGTGAGGAGCCTAAGCCTGCGCCGTCGGCTACGCCGACCCCGGAGCAGCCGAAGCCCTCTACTCCCGCTCCCGCGCAGTCTGCCCCGGCCGCTCAGTTGCCTAAGACGGGTGCCGACGCTGGTGTCCTGGGTGCTGCTGCGACCGCGCTGGCCGGTGGTGTCGCGGCTCTCGTTGCCGCTCGTCGCCGTCGTCGTCGCTGACGCTCGTCGTTAGCTGAGACGATAGTCCGCTAGGGCAAGTAAGCCCGCCCCGTGAGTAAGCTGTTATGGCTCTCGCGGGGCGGGCTTTCCTTTTGCCGAATGGTTGACTGGTTTTCTGGCGTACCGTTGGTTGATTCCGATGGTGGCTGACGGTTGGCACGTGTTGGTTGCCGCCTGGTGGCGACTGCGCCTCACATTTGTGTGGCGCGCTTCACTCTCGCAGGGGTTGACGGGCCTGGCGCAGGTGGTGTACGCTATTGGTGTTGGGTAAGCCAACTTAACCGCTCGCGCGCGTTCGACTGGCGGCGCGAAAATGTGTGCTGTTGCGTGCGAGCGGATAATGTGTTAGCCTGACGTGAGTGCGCCACTGAATACTGGGGCGCGTGAGAGCCGCCTGTAGCTCAACGGACAGAGCATCCGCCTCCTAAGCGGGTGATGTGGGTTCGATTCCCGCCGGGCGGACGCTGCGAGAACTACATAGTGTTTTATCATTCCGGCATGGCGCAATTGGCAGCGCAAGCGACTGTTAATCGTAGGGTTGTAGGTTCGAGTCCTGCTGCCGGAGCTGACGCGAGGGAGGCTGGTTCTATACTCATCTCCTAACTCCGGTCTTTCTCGTGTCTCATGGGTCAGTGCCGCTGAATTGGGTGAAGGCACCCGGCTGTAAACCGGGCACGTAAGAAACGTTGTAGGTTCGAGTCCTACCTGGCCCACAGTGCGTACCGCCCTCGGTAACACGTGGCTGCACTAAACTAAAGCGTGTTTTCGTGATAGCTGATGTCTGGCGCGTGAGTCTGGCGCTGGGTTTGTTTCACGATGACGCTTGCGGTTTGGTAGTGGAGGTGCGCGGGGAGCTGTAGCCCCTCACCTACAGCCGCCCGGATTGTTCCACCGCTTGCGTCTTGTGCGTGGGCGCGTGCTAAAGGTCCGGGTGAGGAAGCCTCTATAGCTCAACTGGCAGAGCAACGGACTTTTAATCCGTGGGTTCAGGGTTCGAGTCCCTGTGGGGGTACTCAGTGTCAAGCTGAAAATGGCGGGGTGCGCGAGTGGACGAAGCGAGCGGTCTTGAAAACCGTAACACCCGTGAGGGTGTCCAGGGTTCGAATCCCTGTCCCGCCGCCAATAAGTGAACATAAGCCCCTATCGTATAGTGGTGAGTATGGGCGATTCTCAGTCGTCAGGTCCGGGTTCGATTCCCGGTAGGGGTACTTGAAACAACAGAATAGTGGTATGTTTCAATGACGGTCTCGTGAGGTAAAGGTCAGCCTATTAGATTTTCACTCTAATTGTCCGAGTTCGATTCTCGGCGGGACTACTGACGAAAACAAAAAGCGTTCAGCGGATGAGCGTCGCGGGTTTTGTTTCCTCCTTTCAGTCACTCGTGATGTTCGTTTGCCTCCTGCACCGAAGCGACATGTAGTGCTCGCGCGGCGTGGGGCGCTCCTTCCACAATTTTGTTTTCGTCTTTTCCGGTGTAGTTCAATTGGTGAGAGCGCCACTCTGATACAGTGGATGGTGTAGGTTCGAGTCCTACCGCCGGGACTAAAAATAAATACTGGCGCAGTGCCAAGTGGTGCGCGAGAAAGTGTGCGTGCGCTATTTGCTGCGCGTATCCTGACGTAGCTCAGTCGGTAGAGCGTGAGTTTCATAAGCTCAGGGTCGCGGGTTCGAGTCCCGCCGTCAGAACTGCGTGCGCGCCTGCCGCCCGCCCTTATCCTGGTGGGCGCGCATGTTCCTTGCCCTTGTAGCTCAGTTTGGTAAGAGCTTCCGGCTGAAACCCGGAGTGCATAGGTTCGATTCCTGTCGAGGGCACAAGATAATTCCATATCGCATTTTTGCTTCCGTAGCTCAACGGACAGAGCGCCCGCTTCCGGTGCGGGTGGTTGTGGGTTCGATTCCCGCCGGGAGCGCGCAAAAATGAAGCCTCTGTAGCTCAGCTGGTTAGAGCGGTTCACTCTTAATGAATAGGTCGCAGGTTCGACTCCTGCCGGGGGCACTCGGTAAAATTGGATACTGGTGGTAGGCTTGCTCGCGTAGCTTAAAGTAGTGAGAGCGGCCACTGGTCTGCGGTGTAGAGTCATGACCTCGCTGCTGCGCTGACGGGCGTTCGCCGCCACGCGGTTTCGTGTGGACGTTTGACTGGTGGTGTGGGTCTGGGTGCGAGTCCCGGCGCGAGCCCTTTTCTCCCCTCTGCTTTCTTTGGCGAAGGTTGTGGAGTTTTGTTGCGGAGCGCCGCCCGGCGCGCCTGCGTTTTGCTTTCCTGCCGTGTGGGGTGCGTGTTCCTGGGTGGCGCGCCTGGCGGGTTGGCTGGCGTTTCGGGCGGTTGCTCCGCATTTTTGTGCTATTGTGGTGTTGTTTGGTGGCGGCTGATGGTGGCCGCCGTGTATTTCGCCTACTGCGTTTGCTTCTGTTTGGCGTGGCGGGTTTGTTATGCGAGAGCTGGTGGTCGTATGCGTTTTCACGTGAATAATCAGGGGCGCGTTCTGCCGTGTCGAGCGAAGCACGCGTGTAGGTTTGGTGCGGCGTTTGAAAATGGGGGGGGCAGCGCAAGCTGTTCTTGACCGATACCATGAGGCTGTGGGTGTGGAGCCGCGCATTACTGGTGATTTGCAGGCGCTCGGGTTGAACCTATGGAACCTACAGTTTCGGGTAAAGAGCGCGTCCGGTACGGTGGACAAGGTGTTGAATCGCGGTAAGCGTTTCGACGCGCTCTACGATGTTATCCGGTACACGAGCGTCAGCGACGTGGGCGACTACTACGAGGACTTTAATCGGACGATGCGCACGTTGACGGCGAAGGGGTACCAGGTCGTTGAGGTGACGGACTTTTGGAAGCTCACTGAGGAGAGCCGCGCGAAAGGCGGGTACAAGGGGATAAATGTGAAGATGGACTCGCCCGATGGCGCGCATTTCGAGCTACAGTTTCACACGCCTGAGTCGTTGCGGGCAAAAGAGAGCGTCCACGTCCTGTATGAGCGGTTGCGCCGCCCGGATGTGACGGCTGCGGAGCGCGAGGAAGTGTGCCGCGCGATGGACGCGACGTTCAGTAGCTTGGAGACGCCGGTGGATGTGTTGACGGCGCGCCGGTAATGCGCGTATGGTGTTCGTGTGGTATGGTTGGTGCTGGTTGGTTCTCCTCCCGCGCACCATACGGTGTTTTTAGTTGAGGGGAACGTGAAAGAGGAACAAAACGCATGACGGTTGAAGGAAACGTGAGCGCGGACGCTGGTCTGCGTATTCTGTGGGGGGAGCGCGGTTACGTGCTCACCGATGGCGCGGTGGAGCGCGTTGCGGTCCCGGTTGGTGGCGACGTGGGTGTTGACCACTATGAGGCGATCACTGTGAACATCGAGGATGGTACTCTTGGCCGCGAGTACGTGTCGCTGGTCCCTTATTTTGGGATTGAGGACGCGGGCGAGTATGGCGAGTATCGCACGGTTGAGCCGGGTGGGCTGTTGGTGGAGGCTGCGCGTCTGGTCGCTACGGCTGCTCACGCTGGTCAGGTCGATAAGGGTGGTGCCCCGTATATTGAACACCCTGCTTTTGTCGCTGATCGTGTGCGCTGGCTTGGCGGCGATGAGGTGGAGGTTGCTGCCGGGTGGCTTCATGATGTGGTGGAGGACACTCCCGTGTCGTTGGATGCGCTCGCAAGCGTGTTCCCAGCGCGTGTCGTTGAGGCTGTTGATGCGCTCACGCGCCGTGAGGGTGAGCCGTATTTCGAGTATATTGAGCGTGCGCGGGAGAATCGTGTTGCGCGTACAGTGAAGCGATGCGACCTGGCTCATAATCTGGACACGTCGCGTCTGCCTGGTGGTGGCGTTGACCTGTCGGAGTCTGACGTTGCGCGCCTTGTCCGTTATGAGCGTGCGCGTACTATTCTGGCTGTGGCTGCGGTGTAGACGGCTGTCCCTGTCGTCGCGGGTGTCTGTGCGGCGTGTCATCTGCTCCTTGTGTGGGTTGGTGGCGCGCCGCTTCGCTGTATGCGCTTCTGACGGGTTTTCACGCGCCTACCCCTCCCAGTACACGTTTTGGGGCTGCTAGGCCGTGAGGGGCGCGTACAGCGCGTCTGGCGGCGGTGTTTGCGGGTGATAGTTTGTTCCGGTGTGGATGTGGGTGTGTTTCGTGAGTGTGGGGTGGGTTGTTGTTGGCATGTTTCGTGCGGGCGCGAGCGCGCCGGGTGCGCGTTATTGATGTTTTGGTTTGGTGAGCGGGTCGCGTGTCTAGTGCCGCTGGGGTGACCGGCTGGTTGTTGACGCGGTGGCGTGTAGGGAGTGAAGGTCGAGGTGTACCGATGAGCGATAGCGTGAAGTTCGTGTACGGGAAGCGTCAGGATGGTTGCGTGGAGCGGTGCAGGGCGAAGCCGGAGAATCGGGGTCGTGGTCGGTGTCCGCATGTGGGTCATGTGGCGCTCACTGACGCGCAGGCGCAGGAGATGAACCAGGAGCGCTTGTCTGAGGCTGTTCCCGGTTTCCACGGTGGCGCGGGCAATAATGCGAACAGTGGCACGGTGGAGGGAGGCGCGGCTGTTAACGATGCGCCGCGTGTGCGTCCTGGCGCTGGGCGCGTAGGTGGCGTGCGCGTTCCCCGCCCTGGCGGCGTGCCGAAGCCTAGTCCTGGCGTGTTCCATAATTCGCGTGCGTCCCATCCGCTGACGGCGAAAGAGCTGTCCGAGCAGGCTGGTCGTGTTGCCGCGTCTTTGGATGAGGAGACGTGGGGTAGTATTCGCGGCTTGTGGGAACGCGTGAATCTCGCTATCGCTGACGGTGACGAGGCTGCGGCGGCTGACAGTCGCGCACTGTGGGAGCGCGCGGGTGAGAAGGCTCGCGGCTTGTTCCTCGCCGAGTTGGATGCGGACACGGAGGACGGCAGGAGGTTGCGCGCCTATTTGGGTAACGATGTGAAAACGAGTGATGTTGCTGACATTCTCGCGTTCAACATTGGTCAAATGACCGCCCCGGTCCCTGTGAAAAGCCGGGACACGAAACTGTCACGTCACGCGCTCACCGCGTTCGATAACGACATGAACAAGAGTCGCTACGTGATGAGTGTTCTCGCGTTCGGCGGTAGGTGCTGCTACTGTAACCGTCCGCTGCATCGCGGGGAGCCTGCGGACGGGCAGGCGACGGCGGAGCATATTACGCCGGTGAACCCGAGGGGTGGTAGTACGGTGCGCGGGGCAACACGGTATGGGAACATGGCGCTCGCGTGCGTGGCGTGCAATCGGGCGCGCGGCAACCAAAACCTGGAGGAGTGGGTGCTCGTCACCGGGCGCATCCCAGACAGGGAGGAGAAAGCCCGGTGTTTGGCGCGTATCCGCGAGTTCCGCGCGTATGCCGGTTACGAGGAGTACACGGCTGAGCAGACGAAGCGGCTGAATTTGGAGATTGGCCGCATGAACCGGGCGTATGCGCGCGAGTTGGAAAAGCTGGGTGAGGGTGCTGATAGTGTGAAGGTGAAGGCGGCGGCGCGTCGCGCGTTGCGCAGGGGAGTGATGAGGATGAGGGACGCTGTTCACGGCCCCGTCGGCGGGTAAAGCGCGAGAGGGGCGCGGTTGTTTGGTGGGTGGCGTGGCTTGCGTGGGCTGCGCCGCCCGCCTTTCTTTGTTTCCGCCCGCCGCCTGCCTTTTTGTGGTATCCTAAAAGCGTACAAGATGTTATTCGTGTCCACGGTTAACGGGCGAAACGAAAAGGGAAGGGCGTGGGTGCGCTTGGTTGCTTACAGAGGCGGGATGGGTGAGCACAAGTGGTTTGCTGAAACCGCTGACGTTGCCGTCGAGTACGCGCGCTCGTCGAACGGCAAACAGCGTGAAGCGGCCGCGCGTAGCCCGTTAACGCCCGCCGCCGACCTGAGCCGCCTCTCCCAAGATGGCGTCGTCTACGTGCGTAATGCGGCGTGCGAGAACCCGAAAACCCCCGTGTGCGACCTGGCCGGGTACGTGTCTGCCGTACTGTTCGGCGCGTCTGGCGGGTGTTTGAGCGAGAAAGCGGCGAGTAATCCGGCGTTGCCCGCGCATTTTGTGGGGGATTGTATTGTCCGTGCTGTCGGAGAGTGCGAGCGTCAGAAGCGTGCAGTGTCGCTATCGGTGAAGCGCCTGATCGTTAACCCGAACCTGCCTGAGCGCGTGATGCTGTGGCTCGTGGAGGGCAAGCGTCCGGGCTACGAGACGGTGTTGGATAACCCATCTGCGACGGGCCGCGTGTTGCGAGTTCTTGCCGACGACCCTGATTGGGGTGTGCGCTGTAGCGTCGCCCATCATGTGAATACGCCGAGGGATGTCCTCGTGAAGCTCGCCCACGATGATGAGGAGCGCGTGTGTGAGGTGGCGATCTGCAACGATAACATGCCAGCGCGCGTGTTTGATGAGGTGATCGTGCGCGACGCGAGTAAGGCGGCGACTATCCACAAGCTCGTTCACTATAGTCAGTCAGTTTATGCGCAAGTGCTGGCATACACTCGCTTTGGCTTGCCGTATGCGAACGATGATGAGTGTCTAGCATTGAGGGGCGTAAGCTGGGATGCCGGGGAGTGGCTGCGAAAGCATGATATGAAGGGTGTGCGGTAATGGTAAGTGAGGGCGGTTCCGCGCTTGCGCGTGCGTGCGGCGTGTTGGCTCTTGACTTGGACGGCGTGCTGTTCGTGTCGCCTGAGCCTACGGGTGTGGTGGGCGAGTATGGGGATAGGCGTCGGGTGCGGGTGAAGGTTCCGCGTTTGCGTGACGTGTGGGGGATGAGGGTGAGTGAGCCGGTGTGGGTGTCCCCGTTGATGATCGCCGACGTGAACGCGGTTATCGGGTTGCCGGGTGTGCGTCTTGCTTTGGTGTCGTCGTGGGGTGCGGCTGCTGTGGAGGCCGCTCGCCAAGTGGGCGTGCGCGTGGACGATAGCGTGGTGAACGTGTTTGAGGGGCGCACGGTCGGCGCTGTCAACCAGGACGCGAAGCTGGCGGAAGCGCTCGCCTATCTGCGCGGCTGCGCACAGGGCGGTGAGCGCGTGGTGTGGGTTGACGATCTGCATGTGCCTGGTTTCGTGGAGCATGACGGTATTGTGACGGTTGGCACTCACGAGGACGCGGGGTTGACCGCTCCTATGGTGGAGCGGGTGCGCGCGTTTTTGGGCGGGTGACGCGTATTACTTGTGGTTTTCCGGCGCTTGTGCGCTCGGTGTTGACAAGTGCCTGGTTGGCATGGTATATTGGATGCCGTAAGTGCGAGTGGTCAGCTTCGTGGTTTGTCGTGTGCTTGCGTAATGGCGGCTGTAGTTCAGTTGGCGGAACGCCCGATTGTGGCTTGGGAGGTCGCGGGTTCGAGTCCCGTCAGTCGCCCCGTTTCTGTGCGAGTTGTGGTGATAGGGTAAGGAAAACCCCGAACTTGGACCGTTTGGTCGGGTTCGGGGTTTTCTGTTGCTATCGTAAGCAAAAGTAGGCATTGGGTGAGGGCGTTGGGCGTTGTTTCACGCCGGGGTTAGACGAGACCCGCCACCATCCTACTGACCGCGTGGTAGGCTACATGTTGGCTCTCGCGCGCACAAAGGGGCTTCAACACTGTCTATTGGCGCGCACGTCGCCTCCATGCGGCGTGGCGGAACAACGTCCGCCGCCACGGCTCACAGCGTAATAAAACAACCCCGCCACGCGCTCCTAACCGTGTACGCGTAGCGGGGTTGTGATGTCGTCGTCGTCGTTTAGAAGCCCGCGTCCTCCATCGGGTCGTAATCGTCCGCGACCTCGCCCGTCACCTGGTCAACAGTGTCGCCCGTGATGCCAAGGGTGGTGAGAATCTTGTTCTCGATCTCATTAGCCAGCTCAGGGTTGTCTGCGAGATACTGGCGCACGTTCTCCTTACCCTGGCCGAGCTGGTCGTCCCCGTAGGTGAACCACGAGCCGGACTTTCGGACGATACCGTGCTCCACGCCCATGTCGATGATTGAACCTTCACGGGAGATGCCCTTACCGTAGATGATGTCAAACTCGGCCTGCTTGAACGGGGGCGCAACCTTATTCTTTACGATCTTCGCGCGCGTGCGGTTACCAACAGGTGCGCCAGCCTCTTTCAGCGTTTCGATACGGCGAATGTCGATGCGAACGGACGCGTAGAACTTCAGGGCCTTACCGCCCGTCGTCGTCTCAGGGGAGCCGAAGAACACGCCGATCTTTTCGCGCAACTGGTTAATGAAAATCGCGGTCGTGCCGGTGCCGTTGAGTGCGCCCGTGATCTTGCGGAGAGCCTGGCTCATGAGGCGTGCCTGCAAGCCCACGTGAGAGTCGCCCATTTCGCCCTCAATCTCGGCCCTGGGGACGAGCGCTGCAACAGAGTCGATAACGATAATGTCAACGCCGCCCGAACGAATCAGCATATCCGCAATTTCTAGCGCCTGCTCACCCGTGTCAGGCTGGGAGATTAGGAGGGATTCTGTGTCAACGCCCAGCGCCTTCGCGTACACGGGGTCTAGGGCGTGCTCAGCGTCAATGAACGCCGCCGTGCCGCCCGCACGCTGGGCGCTCGCAACTGCGTGCAACGCAACCGTGGTCTTACCGGACGACTCGGGGCCGTAAATCTCAATAACGCGGCCCTTGGGGAGGCCACCCACGCCGAGCGCCACATCCAGTGCGAGACTGCCGGTGGGGATGACCTGGATGGGCGGGCGGTTATCGTCGCCCAGGCGCATGACGGAACCCTTACCGAACTGCTTGTCGATCTGCGCGAGCGCTGCGTTGAGCGCCTGCTGCTTCGCTGACAGTCCAGCGTTCGCCGCCTCTGGTGCGGCCTGTGTTTTCCTTGGTCGAGCCACTTGTTGTGTTCTCCTGTTCTTGTCGCGCACCCATGCCCGCGCGTCGCACCCTGCGACTGTGTGAAACGGGCGTATTTTCTTTGTGGGCGCATATGGTTTTTGTGCCTACATGGTACAGTATAAGCACATGTCCACGTGTGGGGCAAAAGATCACCAACCGCGCGCGGTGCGTCGATGCGTGATACCATGAGGGATGATCGCGAAAAGGGAAGCGGAAGGAGGTAAAGTCATGAGCGATGTCGCTACGGTCGCTGTGGTCGTTGCCATTGTGATACTGACGTTGGTCAATGTGTTCATTGCTGTCCGCTAAAAACGGCAACACGACGAACACGCGTGGTATTATAGGTGGCGACACGTTAAAACGTAACATGAAGAGGAGGCTGTCGTGGTCCTTGCGGTTGTTCCCGCTGTTCTTGCAGTTCTGGTGTACATGTTGGCGATGTGCGTTCCTGTTAGCGCGAGGCGCGGGGTTGCGTTTGCGATGCTTGCCGTGTGCTTCGGCTTGCTTGGTGCTTGCGCGTTTCTCGGACTCTATCTGTACATTGCCACACGTGTTGTGGTATAATGACTGTTGATCGTAGAAAACGAAAACAGAAAGAGGCAAGTTGGTTATGGGTGCTGTTGTTGTTCTCACCATTCTCGCGACTCTGGTGTGCGGTGGCGGCGTTTACACGGCGTTCAGCGGAAAGCTAGGCGATGGTTTGTCTCTGCGATCATGCTGTTGTGCAGCGCAATGGTTGGCGCGTGCGCGTTCGCTGGTATCTGGTATCTCGCGGTTGGCTGACGAAAGGAGGAAGCGATGGACATGCAGGCGATCACTGACAAGTATTACGAGTTGACTAACGCGATCTGTGACGTTGAGGTTACTATCGTTGGCGAGGATGGTGTTGAGAGGCGAGTCGAATACGGTGATCTTCTCGTCAATGGCACAGTCGTCATGTGCGGCGACTCCATGTACGCGTACCGAAACAAGTACGAGTATGGGCCGCTGGACGGATGGTGGGATAACATTGACGACGGCAACCAGGCAAACGTGTACCAGGTGCTCTACTGGTATCATAGGGGCGTTCTCGAAGGAGACGCTTTCCGTATCGTTCGTCAGCCAGAGGTTCGCGACTAAAAGAAGCGTTCCCGTTGAATAACGGTTGAGTAAAGAGACGGAACAGAAAGGCGGCATCGGTGACTATCCTTTTTAGCGATGTGACAGGCATTGCGCCCGGCGACGAGGATGAGTACGCGCGCGTTCTTATTGGCTTGTGGCAAGACCCTGGGGCGTGGCAAGACGACGACACGCGGGCTATGCGTCGTTTCCTTGAAGAGAGGCGCGTGCCGGACGCCGCCGCGCAATGGGTGTACGACAATCTCCCACACACTGACGCCCACAGAGCCGTGTTGTCACATCCGGGTCTCGGCGAAAAACGCATTACCGAGGCTGCGCGCGTCATCGTATCGGCGATTAAGGTCGGAGGTTCGCAGCGCGACCCTCGCATGGCGCTCTCTAAGGTGTTCGATAACCCGTCTCTCACGCGGGGAGCGATAGACGCTGCTATGAGCGTGGCGAACCTCCTCCCTGATTTCATCGTGTACAGTATGTTGATGGGAGGCGCGCTCACCGGGGATGACGTGCAAGCGCTGTGGGGGTCGCGCAGTGAGAAGCGTTCGTACATGGGGTTGGGACGTGATTTTGTGGAACCCGCCATGCGCGGCGGGTGCGCTCCCGACAGTCTGGTGGACGAATGGCTGAGCCGCGACCTGTATGCGCCTCACGCGGCCGCATACGCCACAAATGTGAGCGAGGATGACGTTCTCAGAATCGTTTACAACGTGTCTAATCCGTGGCGCGATAGGGCGCTCATGAACCCGGTTCTGTCAAGCGAGGCTCTGTGGAGTGAAATGAGGCAGCGTCGCGGTTGGGATGCCGGCCTCACGTACGTGTTCTCTAACGAGAGCGCACACCACGCCATGTTGGAAGCGGGTGCGGGCGACAGCGAGTGCAAGACGTCGTGGGAGAGTATCGCCGGTAATCCCGTGGCGACGCGCGCAGCGTTCGAGACACTACTGTTCACTGGCAGTAACGATAAGCTGCGATTGTTGCAGGAGGCGGGGCGTAACCGTTGTTTTCCGCCCGGCCTCGTGTGGGACGTGTATCACGTGTTTGGTGCGGGACCGGCGATCAATTTCAGGGGTGCGCCGTCTGATCTGGTGCGTGAGGTGGCGGGCTTTTATGCGGACAGGCGGTTTTCGCGCGGGTATTCGACGGGGATGAATGTTGTCTTTCACCGTCTTTGTCCGCCGGATGTGCGTGCTCATTTGGCGTGGGATGATCGTTCGCTGTGGCCGCTGGTTGCTGATGACGCGTATCGTGGCCGCCACGTGAAGAAAACGCGCGCGTCCAGTGGCGCAGATGTGGATGTTTCCTCGCTCTACCCGTTGTGTGGGTAGAGGGGCGCGCTGTTGAATTGCACGCCCGCGTGTGCTATAATAGTCAGTATGAGTGGTGATTACAAGGGATTGTTGCGTCGCGTGCTCGGGGAACCGACTGTCAGTAGTACCCTGTGGGATACTGTCACAAGCGTCGGTGAAGGTGATGAGGCGGCGTACGCGGGCGCTCTCGTGGCGATTGGGCGAGAGTTCGATTATTACTGCTTAGAACAAGTCATCGAGGATTGGCGTACGCCCGGATTAGTGTTGGACGCGATTCTTGGCGGCTGGCCGACTGTTCCAAGCATGTGGCAGGGGATCGTCAAGCACCCTAACGTGACGGCGGACATAGAGCGTTATTGTCGGCAGAAAAGAAACGTGACGTTGAATGAGAGCCTAGCGGCAAGCCCTGGCGTGAGTGACGAGACGGTGAAGCGGCTGCTGAGGTCAAAGTCTATGCGTGTCATTGAAGCGCTCCTGGGGAACGCAGCACTCAGTGAAGATGTATTACGGCGTGCGGAACGGCGTGCGCGAGCTATCGGTATGAGCGTGAGAGACATTTCGTGGAAGGGCGGTAGAAACGCGTCCATGCCCGCTGACGTGTTGGAGTCGTGGCTGTCCTCCTCAGATAAAGGCGTGCGCCATAATGCGCTTATCAGTCCCGTCGCGCCGCGCGCCGCGCTGTGGGAGCACATTACACGAAAAACCGTTTTCGATAGCTACTCTTATCCGGGTATTGATATTTTCCCATCGTGGTCAAACGCTGACGGTGACATGATTGACTGGTTCCTGTCTCGGTGGGAGAAACAAAAGGGCGGTGAGCTGCTGAGTAATTCCCAGCGGATTGAGTGCCTGTGGACAGCGGAAGCTGCTTTGACGCATCCTCGCGCTCGTGCTGACACGTTAGAGCGCATGTACTCGCGTTACGGTTCCGTTAATACGCGCGTGTGTCTAGTGGTGGCGAAAGCGCCGTCGTCCCCTGACTGGGTGCGGCGTGACGCGATACGTAGGGTTGTTGATGCGGGGTATTCGGCGAGCGTGAGAGTCAATGGTTTGAGCGCGTCGCCAGAGAGTGCTCTACTGCTCTACGAGTACGGATGTCTGGCTGCTGCTGCCGATTGCGAGAACGCTCCTGGCGACCTGTTGGTTGAGATTTTGGGGGCGAAGCTGCGAGCTGCTGCGGAAGAAAAGAGCGTCGATTCTGATTACGCCTTCTTTCGTGCTCGTGATGCGCTTCAAGGTATGTTGTCACGCCGTAATATGCCGGTGGGTGTGAGGCGCGAGTATGCGCGGTGGTCGCCGGTGTCGCTGTGGTCGGTTGCGCGTGACGGTTTTCTGGGGCGCGTGTAAGCAATGGTGAACTGTGCTATAGTGGGCGGTATGAGTATTTCCTATGAGGCGCTTCTGCGCGACAAGCTGGGTGAACCGACCGTCAGCGACCACCTGTGGCAGACGGTGACGAGCGTCGAGGCTGGCGACGAGCGAGCGTACGGTGAAGCGCTGCTTACAATAGACCGAATGTCGTGGCGTGACTTCAAGGAACAGTACTATGACACGGTGGCGTCCCGCTGGATCGGCCGTATGCTGTCTGACCCTATGCTGCCGGGTGGCGCTCTTGAAGCGTTGTTTTCTGCCGAGTGGGCGTCCAGTCAGTTTCGTGAGCATGTTGTCGCTCACCAGAATATTACCGAGCGGTTGGAGCGTGACGCGTTGCAGAGTAGTAGCCGCCTGGTGCGTGAGGCGCTGGCCGGGAACCCGTCGATTAGCGACGATACCGTGAAGGCGCTCCGTAAGTCGAGGTCGCACTCTTATATCGGGAAATTACTGTCAAATAGTGCGCTCGACGGTGAAACGCTGCGCGACCTGATAGCGTGTGCGAAGCGAATCGGCATGGAAAAGGATAGTATTGCGCGCTATGGGTGCCAGAACGCCTCCATGCCGGTGGACGTGACGCTAGAGTGGGCGACTGGCGACCAAGAGCTGCGTTCCTATGCAATGGGCAGCCCAGTTCTCCCAAGGGATGAGCTAGTGCGGCTTCTTTTAGAGGGTGTGGGTGTGGACGGCAGTGTCGATCATGCAGCCGGATTCGCTTTCGAGCGGCGGTCGAACGCCGATGGGGCGCTGATCGACTGGTACGTGAACATGTGGTTTCAGCGCGCGGGCAGTTCGGCTCGCCCGCCATACAGGGGCGGTGTCGCGTGCGCGCTGTCTCACCCGAGGGCGTGGGGTAGCACGTTGGAACGCGCGTACATGCTCTGTGGTGACGGGAAATACGGTAACGAGATAGTGGAGAGCATATTGCGTTCCCCGTCGTGCCCGGATTGGGTGAGGTGGGATGTGCTGGCGCGCGGGGACGAGCGGCTTATTTACGTTGCGGCCACATGGTGTTCCAATGTTCCACCTGGTTTTGTGCGCGCCCTCGCCGACAGGGGATACTGGTGGTATGCTGTCTCCTGCGCGAACGCGCCCGGCGACGTGTTGACGGGCGCGGTGGGGCCTATCTTTGACCGGCTCACGGTCCCGGAGCATCATTCTACAGGTCGCGCGTTGAGCGACGTGATTACGCACGGTAATTTCCCGCCGGAGGTCAGGCGCGAGGTCGCTCCGTGGTCAAAGGCGTCGTTGTGGTCGGTCGCACGTGATGGGTTTTTGGGGCGCGCGTAGCGCGATAGTCGGGGCGCGACCTCTCGGTGTGTCATCTTGTTGGCGCGTCGTTTGTTCGCGCTTTTCGGCCGAGTGTGGTGTCGTGTATCACTTTCCGCGTGCTTGTCTCGCATAGTGGGCGCGCGGGGTGTGCTACGCGTGTTTCCCGTCGGTTTAGTCGCCTGTTGGCGCATGAGAAGTGGGTTATTGTGCGCGTGGCGGACACGCTTCCGTGAAGTTTACGCTCACCTTTTGTCGCACGTGTGCGGCGTGGGCGTGGGCTTTTTTGTGGGTGTGTCCCCGAATTGTTTGATTGTACGATTGTGCGCCAGTCCGCCAACTATTTTTCCACGGGCGGGGTGGCGCTTTGTATCCGGGAGGGGACAGTGTCACATATGAGTAATGTCAACAGCAATGAGACCATGATCGGGGCGCGTGGTAGCGCCGACAACGAGAGCGGTTTGCCCGCGCCGCTCATTACCCCTACCGGCGATAATGCTGGCGGCAACGCGGGCGTGGAGACGATTGAACAGCGCCTCGGTGGCCTGTTCGGTGGGGATGAGACGAAAACGAAAGAGAACGCGAACAAGGATGCGCGCCTGTTCTCTACGTTCCGCGACCTTGAAGCTGGCGAGGTCAGCCGTTACTACGCGCTGCAACAGTTGCCAGAAACGGTGAGTGCCGCTCATGTGAGCGGCGACATTCACTTCCACGATCTTGATTACACGGTGCCGGGAGGCATGTTCAACTGTAAGCTCGTGGACCTGCCGTTCATCCTCTCACGTGAGGACTTCCCCATCGGTAACACGCGCGTCAACCGTGTGCGCAGTGTCGAAACGGCAACGGACCTGATTCCGCAGATTGCCGCGCAGGTGAGTGTCGGTCAGTACGGCGGGCAGACCTACAGTAAGCTCGATGAGGTGCTGGAACCCTACGTCATGTACACGTACCGGCGGGAGTTGGCGCGCGCCCTCGAACACGCCACAATGGTCGCGAGCGAGATGGGCGTCGCCGGGGTGGAACCCTTGGACAAGAGCGTCGCACTCATGGTCGCCACGGGTGAGCGAGACCGCATGGCCGTGGGCGTGAGTGAGAAGCTGTGGGACATGAGCGTCGCCGAGGCCAAGAAGCGCACGGAAAGCATCGTGTACGACAGCATGGAAGGCGTCGAGTATGCGCTGAACACGGTGCAGGGTAACGGGCAGACGCCGTTCGTCACTGTCAGTTTTGGCCTGTCTACGTCGTGGGCTGGCCGTGTCGTCCAGAAAGCTATCCTGAAAGTTCGCATTAACGGGTACGGCGCGCAGAGTAAGACGCCCGTGTTCCCCAAGCTCGTGTACATGCTGAAAGAAGGCGTGAACATGCGTGCTGGCGACCCGAACTATGATGTGAAGCGCCTCGCCTTGTATTGCGCGTCCAAGCGTATCTACCCTGATTTCCAGTCGGTTGATAACACGGTGCGTGACCTGGGTTTCAACCCCACCAGTATGGGGTGTCGCTCTTTCTTGTCCTACTACGAGAACCCGGAAACGGGGGAGCCGGTGGAGTACGGACGGTTCAACGTGGGTGTGGTGACGTTGAATCTGCCGCGTATCGCCATGCAAACCGAAAGCACAGAAGAGTTCATGCGTCTGCTGGATGCTCGCGCCGGTATTGTGCGCGAGGCGTTGGATTGGCGTTTCGACCAGGTGCGTGAGGCGACCGCCAGCCAGTCCCCTATCCACTATGTGACGGGCGCTGCGGGTGTCGCCATGTCGCCGTCCGATAAGGTGGGTGATCTCGTGGAGGGCGGTTACGCGACCGCGAGCATGGGCTACATCGGCGTGTATGAGGCCGTGGCAAGGTTCTATGGGGGCGACTGGTACGGTAACCGTGAGGCCGTCGAGTTCAGCGTGAACATTGTGCGCAGGTTGGATGAGTTGGCGCGCTCGTGGAAGGCTGAGAGCGGTCGCGGCTATGGCGTGTACGGTACGCCGAGCGAGAGCCTGTGTGACCGTTTCGCCCGCCTGGACACCCGCCTGTTCGGTGACGTGGAGAACATTACGAGCAAGGGCTACTATCAGAACAGTTTTCACGTGGACGTGCGTAAGAACATGAGTCCGTTCGAGAAGTGGCGTGTGGAGGCTCAGTATTTGCCGTACACGACTGGTGGCGCAATTGACTACGTGGAAACGGAAACACTGTTGAAGAACCCGGACGCGTTTGAGTCTATCGTGGACGCTGCGGTCGCTGCGGGCGTCAGGTATTTTGGTGTGAACCAGCCGGTGAGTCAGTGCTTCGAGTGTGACTATTCGGGTGAGTTCGCGGCTGACGTGCGTGGTTTCTATTGCCCGGAGTGCGGTGAGCGCGACGAGGAGAAGATCAGCGTGGTGCGCAGGGTGTGTGGCTATTTGGGGTCTTTCGCTGACCGTCCCGTGGTGGAGGGGAAGCGAAAGGAGATTGTTGCTCGCGTGAAGCATTTGCGTGTCGGTGACACGCCCGATAGCACGGGCGGCGCTGGGGTTGTGTCGCCGTCGGTGTAAGCGGTTATGCCACGTGAGCGCCGGGGCTGTCCACTGGCCGCGATTGTGACTCAAACACTGCCGGGGTGATCGGTTGCCGTTGGTGGCGTGGGCGGCGGTGACCGGGTGGCGTTGATAGCGCAGAGGGGGCACCCCACGGGAGAGCGTGTTAACGCGTGTTCCCGTGGTGTGCCCACATTTCTACCGCGTTCGCGCCACGCCAGGTGCGCGTGTGCGTAAGCGGCGGGCTTTTGTTAGAGCGCTGCGCTCATGCGTGTGGCCGCGTAGTCGATGAGCTGTTCCACTGTGTCGATTTGGATTCTCCACACTTCTGGGCTTATGACGATTGTGAACGCTTTTGCGCCCGCTGTGGGTGTTTGCGTCGTGTCAATGAGCGTCGCTAGTTCCTTGTGTGGGAGGCTACGCCTGTGCATGAGTATGAGGCAGACGTGGGCGTGTGCGCGCCGCGCCGACGTTTCGGCTTCACTGTCGCCGTGTTCTTCCGCACGGGCGATGGCGTCACGCCACCGCTGTGCGGCTTCACACACGCTGTTCGTGTCGGCGTTCACGAAAAAGATTCCGGCATCTTCAACGCTTGCGCCTGCGGTGGCTTCGTCTCGTAGTATGATGCTTCCCAGTCGGGTGAGGCTTGTTTCCTGGTCGTCTGGCTTTCGCATGATATAGTCGGCGATGCTTTGGTGGCGCAGTGTCGGGAGTGAGTGGCGGATGCGATGCGTGTCACTGTCTCCGCTGGTCGGCATGTTGGCGAGGACGATGCACGCCGCTTGTTCCATGATCGCCAGGGAGTTCGCATAATCCATGTCGTCGCCATCAACCAGTGCTCCGATGATGAGACCGAGTATCTTCCCCGCGCGTCCGACGGGGAGGAGCGTCATCGAGGCGAGAGCCATGCCAGCGAACGCTGCGTTGTTGAGTGCGTCCGGGTTGATGGGCTGTATGTCCCATTGTAGTTCGCTGATGGCTTCGGCAAGAATGTCGTAGGTCAGTTCATCGTGGGGGTCGTCGCGTTCGTCTAGCGCTTCGGTGAGTGATTCCCACAGGTGCGTGTAGTCGCCGTTACGGTAAGCGTCCGCGATGATGTCGGCGCACGCTCCCACGTGCTCGTCGGGCGGGAATGGGAGGTGGGCTGTGTACTCTGGCTCGTCGTAAAACGATGAGCTTGCCCAAACTGCGGCGTTGTAGTCGTCGCGTAGACGCGTGATGCGTTCTTTATACTGGTTCACTGTTTCTCCCCCCCCTTTTTTTATCGAGTCATGTGTGGGCACGCCGCGTCAATGAGGGTTTCTGTGTCATAGACGTGTTGCCGCCCGTATGGCGTGTTCAACGTGAGGTCGCGGAACGTGCGCTGCCCGCTCATTGTTTCGATGAGTTCTGCGAGGTCCGCTTCGGTGATGCGGTCCCTTGTGGCGAGTTCGCAGCATAGGAGCGCGTGGGCGGTGCGAGCGTCTGACTCGAACGGCGTGTTACCGTCCTCTATGTGGGTGGCGATAGCATTTCGCCACCTCTGCGCTGTTTCCATGAGAGTGTTGGTGTCGGCTGTTTCAATGGCGGGACACAGGCCGGTTCCGATACCGACTTGTGCCCGGAGGCGCACGCGCGCGAGGGGCGCCGGTCGGCTATGTTCCTGGCCGGGTGCGGAGAGAATATGCTCCTCGATGTCCGCTTCACCGGCATCGAAGTTCTCGAATAGTTGCAGGTATTCCCATATGCGCGCGTCGTCGCACTTTGTTGTCGCCGCGCTCACGACGTGTCGGGTGATGGTGTCGGCGTTTTGTGCGGCTACGCCGACACCGTTGAGGATGCCCACGATTTTGGGGAGTCCGGGGCTAAATCGGGCTTCCGCGTAGAGTCGCGAGTGCAGGTTCACATACTTGTAAAAGTCGTCGCATGTGAACAGTTTATCGTCGCCGATTGGTTCACGGTCCCATTCGAGAGCGCGCAACAGGGCACGAATGATGGTGTTCGAATAGTAGCTAATCCAGTCTTGCGGGGATAGTTTTCTCATGTCTAACAGCGCCAGGTAGAGCGCGCTCCACATGCGCGGCTGTTCCCTGCGGCTCTCATCGTAGATGAATGAGACGACGCGGCTAATGAACGCGTCGCGCAGAGAGTCAACGCGCTCGCACTGTTCGCGGTATTCAAGCGTCTTTTTCGACATGTCGGCGAGTACTATTTGCGCGCCCGTATACTCGTCTCGTGCCGCCAGCGTGGCTTTCGCGTAATCTGCTTTAATGGACCCCATGTGATTGCCTCTCCTTTTCTGTCGTTTGCACTCGACTGTGAGCGGGTGTGTTTGTTTCCTAGTTGACGCTCATGCGGGTGGCGGCGTAGTCGATGAGTTCTTCTGCCGTGGTGATTGTGTTTCTCCACACCTCGTGGCTTATGACGATTGTGGACGTTGCCCCGCTGCTTGTGGGGGTTTGCATCGTGTCAATGAGCGCGGCTAGTTCCCTGTGGGGGAGCGCCCTCTTGTCCATGAGCGCGAAACAGAGGTAAGCGTGCGCGCGCCTCGCCGCCATTTCGGTTTCACTGTCGCCACCCCTGGCGTGTCACTGCCCGCCCATGTGGCGTGCCGCGTAGTCGATGACCTGTTCCCCGGTGCTCAGCATTTCGCCGAGTCGGCTGTTATTGTCGCGCACGTACAGGGCGGTGGGTAGCGCGTCCTCGCCGTCGTGCCATGTGCCCTGTTCGCTGCCGAGCGTCACGGTTTCAATGAGGATACTCAACATATCGGGGGTGAGTGCATCCCGCTCCAACAGGATGGAGCATGTGATGGCGTGAGCTGTCCTGGCTTGCGCGGCTCCCGCCTTATCGCCCTCGTCCTCACGCTGTTCAGCCAAGCGCCCCCAGTGGTGGGCGACGCTGGTAAGCGCTTGCGTGTCGTGCGCGACCAGGCCGTAGGCGTGGCCGTGCGCGGTTGGGCGCTGACGGCGTGTGAGAGTGAGCATTTCGCCACTGACCACCAACGCCTCGTCACCCTCACAGTCGGCGTTGGCTGCTTCTGTGATGTAGTGCCCGGCGAGCCGTGTTGCCGTGGCGGGGTTGTCAGCCGCGAACCTCGCCATGTCGTTTGTGCAGCGTCGGATGGTGTCTGTTGCGTAGCTCAGTACACCGCAGGCAAGCCGGTCCACAGCGCGGCTGTCTGTCGCGTACTGGAAGATGTATTCGAGGGGCGTGCGCACCATGCCGCCCGTGTTGGATGCGCTCACTGCGGCGAGTTCACGGAACCCGTCACAGTCGAACAGTTCCGTGTCGGTGAGCTTGCGTGCTGCGCTGCTGTCGATGGTGTTTGTGAGTGGCGCGGCGCACGCGTTCTTACCGTTGTCGGTGCGCGTGGTGAGCGCGTCGGACAGTTCACGCCAGAACATGTTAGCGCCGTCGTTGGTGAGCGTATCTTCTAGGCGCGTGGCGTGTGCCTCTGCGTCGATCTGGTCCATCGTGTTGTTGTTCACGGTGGTCCTCCGT
>ERZ773013.720-NODE-720-length-20470-cov-4.810482_pt1 | contig 20470 bp, 19 predicted proteins | sample MGYA00511670_ERZ773013 | MGnify/ENA primary metagenome ERZ773013 (study PRJEB29015, sample SAMEA2738120) | human oral metagenome | biome: human oral; feature: human-associated habitat; material: saliva | place: China | collected 2257 ... | reverse complement strand
TCTCCGTCTTCCTTAAAGACTGCATAAGTCTTCATGCCATCAACAATTCCGATACTACCTTTTGTCATAGTAGCTGCGTGCTTGTCTGTATCAAGTCCGTGCCCAGCAGCTTCAACCCCAACCAATTTGACTTCTTCATCAGCCACATACTGAGAAAATGCACCAATGGCATTGGAACCACCACCTACACAAGCAATAACGTAGTCTGGTAAACGACCTTCTTTTTCTAAGATTTGACGGCGAGATTCTTCACTGATGACCTTTTGGAACTCATGAACAATGGTTGGATATGGGTGAGGTCCTACAGCAGATCCCAAAACGTAGAAGGCTTCCAAATCATTCATCCATGCTCCAAAGGCTGCATCAACAGCATCTTTGAGGGTACGAGTCCCTGTTTCAACTGCATGAACAGTTGCTCCCATCATCTCCATACGGAAAACATTGAGACGTTGGCGTTCCACATCTTCTGCCCCCATGTAGACATCACAGGCCATACCAAACTTGGCTGCAGCCGCTGCTGTCGCAACACCGTGCTGACCAGCTCCTGTTTCTGCGATCACTCGTTTTTTGCCCATACGTTTAGCAAGAAGAATTTGCCCTAAAACGTTGTTGAGCTTGTGAGAACCAAGGTGGTTAAGATCTTCACGCTTGAGATAAATCTTAGCACCACCTAAGTGATCTGTCAAACTTTCTGCAAAATAGAGCGGTGTTTCGCGACCTGAATAGTCCTTTAGGTAATGACGAAATTCTGCCAAAAATTCTGGATCATCCTTGTACTTTTCAAATGTCACTTCCAACTCATCCAACAAAGCCTGAATCGGCTCCGGTACAAAACTACCACCAAATTGTCCAAAATAACCTTTAGTTGTCATAAAATTTTTCCTCTTTCAGTATTGATTTCAAGATATGAAAAAAGCCCACACACGGAATCTACTTCCGTGTGAGGGCGTTGGTAACGCGGTGCCACCTCAATTATAAAGGGACTATTCCCCTTTACATCTCTGCCTTGTCTAACAACAAGTTGCACTGTAAGGTGTGCGCACCGAATTTTCATTGTTTCAAATTCATTTTTAAAATCAGCCCACTTTCACTACTTCCAACCACCTGTTCACAATCACCACAGGCTCCCTGAAGATCAAAAATAGTTACTTTTCTGATTTGTTGAACTTATTTTAATACTTTGTTTTTCCTTTGTCAAGACTTTTTTATAATTTTCTAAAAAATAAAATTGACCCGCATTCCTACAGGCCAATTTTCAGTATTTTATTCAGTTCGAAGAGCTTCGATTGGATTCATTTTTGCAGCTTTTCGCGCTGGAAGATATCCCGAAAGAATTGAAATTATCATCAAAACAAGCACTAATAAAATCCAGGCCAACCAATTCGGCTGAAGAAGATTTGTATCCACCCCAGCTGTATTTTGTAGTTTTAAGGCATTTTTAATTACTGGGTTTAAGAAAGTTATTCCATAAGCAACAACAATTCCAATAATTCCACCAATCAAGCCAATTAATGCTGCCTCGTATCTGAAAAGTTTTGAAACATCGCTTTTACGCATTCCAAGTGATTTCATTAAGCCAATTTGCGAAGTTCGCTCCAAGACTGAAATATATTGAGTATTTATAATTCCAAAAACTGCCGCCAAAAGAGTTAAAAACCCAAATCCAGCAAGTCCAGCCGATATCGCATTAATCCCTGCTTGAACGATAGCTTTTTCATCCGCAAAAGTTGAAACATCATAATAGCTTCCACCATTTAGAGCTAAAATATCTTTTTTAATTTCATCAACTGTCCTGCTTCCATCTGTTGTTACGCTCAAACTATAAAATTGAGGATCCCCTTCGTTCTGTTTGGTAGCAATTGCCAAACCGTCACTGTTTTCTATCCAGAAATTACCTTGATAGTTGAAAGTTGTCTCTGTTTTTCCGGCATCAACTGCTTGGATTTCGAAAGTTTTTTCAAAAATTTGACCTTTCGAATCTTTGAATTCTAAGATAACTTTTTTACCTATAATATCCTCGGGTTTTTTGCCACCAAGAACTTCAACATAAGCTTTTGGTGCAACAATTTTACCAGCATCAATTCGGTTATTTTTATCAAGCTTTCCAGCCGAAAGCTCCATTTCTTGCTCGTCATTTTTAGTTGCAACCCCAACGGCATATTTTTCGCCATTTTCTGCGCGAACTGTTTCGGCGCTTACCGGTATTGCTGGTGAAGCCTTTCGAACACCTTTTACTTTCGAAATTTTATTTAAATCTTCTTTGCTAATTATTCGTGATTTAATACTTTCTTCCGCTTGAGTTTTTTCAAAATCCTCACGTGTTGTTGAAATCTTATTCGGTGCATATGGATCTCGAGCTTTAACAGCACGAATTACCGTTAAGGCTCTTTGGTCACCAATTTTATTAGCTAAACTTTCAACGTATGCATTTCCACCTTTCGCCGCAGCTATTGCGACCGCCACTGTTGTCGCTCCAACTGCAATCGCAAGGCTTGTTAAAATTGTTCGTTTCTTTGCTAGACGAAGACTCTTTCCAGCTCGTCTAATAATATCAATCCTACGCATTTCTTACTCCTTCAATCTGTTCAACTTTTCCGTCTTTAATTCGAATTCGAATATCACATTTTTCTGCCAATTCTTCATCATGTGTAACAATTAACAGCGTAGCTTCAGAATTCTTATTATATTCGAAAAGCATTTTTTCAATCTTAGCGCTTGTGATCGAATCAAGATTTCCGGTCGGCTCATCCGCAAAAATTATTTCTGGCGAATTCGCAATCGCCCGCGCAATCGCCAAACGCTGTTTTTGCCCACCCGAAAGATCACGAGCTGGCGTTTTAATTTTATCCTCCAAGCCAACTGCTTTTAGGGCATTTTCAATAATCTCTTTTCGCCGAAAAATTGGCTCTTCAGCAATTTCAAGCGGCAAACTTACATTTTCGAAACAAGTTTCATTGCCTTGCACGAAAAAACTTTGAAAAATAAATCCCATTTTTTTCGAACGAAATTTATCAATATCTTTCTGCTTCATTGAAAGAATATTCACGCCATCCATTAAAACTTCACCTTCTTCTGGTGCGTCCAAACCGCTCATCGCGTGAATCAATGTTGATTTTCCACTTCCCGATTTTCCAATAATCGCCACGCTTGCGCCTTTTGGAATTTTAAAACTTACATTTTTTAAAGCTTGAAAACTATTTTTCTTTTTACCGTAAGTTTTTGAAATATTTCGAACTTCAATCATATCGCTCCTTTTAACTAAAATTAATCCTCATCTGGGTTTTCAAGATACAAACACTGACCTTTTGTGTTTTCATTGAAATCATAACCATTTACTTTAACTTTTTCAGCACGCATTTTTAATCGCGTATTTTTCGAAACCACAGAATTACACTTATTTGTTTTAACGTCCGCATTTTCAACCTTGTTCAATTCCAAATTTCCACCATTACTATTTACGCTTAAGTTCTTTGCGTCAATTCCGTTCGCATAAAAATTGCTAAATTCGCCCGCGTAAACTTCTAAATTATCAATTTTTGCTGAATTTTCGAAATTAACAGACCCGTTTTTCGAAATGTCCACTTTAATTTTCTCGGCATTTTTTGCAAAATATTTTACTTGTGAACTCGATTTCAAATTAATTTCACTTAACTCTGGGCCATAAATATGAACTTCTTCCTGATTTCCGCCATAAAAATAACGCGCATTATTTGAAACTTTATTCAAATTTAGTTTTAAAGTTTCGCCATCAAAATTCGTTTCAAGATTATCTTTTTCGAAATTAAAATGTGTGAATTCAATTTTTGGCTCATCCGCAATATGATAGAAAACCGCCACCGAAGAATCAACTTCTAGCTTTTTAATACTTTTCAATTTTGCAGAATCAATTTTAACTCGTTCTGAAATTAAACTTTGAGAAACCCTATTATTTACTTTATCTCGCAATAACGATGCTGAAGTAATAAATCCCATGAGTCCCGCAAATGCAATCACAACTGAGATAATCGAAACAAAGATATCATTTTTTGTAATTTTTAGTTTGAAAAGCATTTTTGCAACAAATCCCATAAGCAAAAGATAAGCAAAACCTAAAATATTAGCACTAATAATTACGCCTATACCGGCATCTTTAGCATTTGCAAAAGCCGCCGCGCTATAAATTTCTGAAAGCGCTAAATTTCCAAGAATTATTGCTGTAACTCCGCCCAAAAAGGCCAAAACTGCAAAAATACCAAAAATTATGCCGAAAGCTTTAGCGATCTTTAAATTTCGAAGATGAATTTTTTCGAAATTATATTCTTCATTTACTTCCCGAATAGAATTTGCGGTAATATTCTCACCACGAAGTCGCAAAATGTCATTTGCATTTTTTGCCGCAGGAATAACCAAAATCGACAAAATATAGATTGGAACTATTCCACCAAAAGTCATAAAAAACATTACAATTAACACCAAGCGAACCCAAACTACATCAATGTTTAAGTATTGAGCCAAACCAGATGCCACGCCAGAAATCATTCCATTTTTCTCATCACGATAAAGCCTTTTTGAAATTTTCGCCGAAGATTTCTCTTCATTTTTTTCGGTAAAATCCGTATCTTGAAAAACTTCTGGTGAACCAATTTGAGATTCAATTTTCGAAATCTCTTTTTCGGTAATAACTCCACCTTCTTTCACTCCAAGTTCCGCCAAAATCTCAGTAATCCGAATTTCTACATCTTCAAAAATATCTTTATCGCTTGAATAAATCTTCAAATCTTTTAGGTATTTTTCTAGTTGCTTTTTTGCTGGAATTTCAATTTCATAAGGAATTTTAGCCAAATGAATTCTTGTAATTTCTTTCATATCTCTCCTTTAAAGCTCATTTATTGTTTTATTCAGCTTTTCAATTTCTTCGCTAATATTTGCTAAAACTTTCGTACCAAAATCGGTTATTGAATAATACTTTCTTGGTGGTCCTTGCTCACTTTCTTGCCATTCATGGCTTAACAATCCATCTTTTTGTAATCTTGAAAGCAGTGGATAAATCGTTCCTTCAACTACAACCATTTTAGCTTCACGTAGCTCCCTAATAATGTCGCTAGTATAAACTGGCTTTTTTGCACAAACTTTTAGCACACAAAACGCCATAAAACCTTTTCGCATCTGGGTTGAAATTTGTGAAGCATATTTTTCAATACTTTCTTGTTCTTTCATACTTCTATGTTATACAAGGTAGCTTAAAAAGTCAAGTACTTTTTTCGAAAAAATAAAAAAAGTTTGCTCGAAAACAAACTTTTTTAAAATTTTATATCAATCCATTTGGATTTTTACTTTGCCAACTCCATGAATCTCGGCACATTTCATCGAGTGTTTTTTCAGTTTTCCAGCCAAGTTCCTTTTCAGCCTTAGCAACATCAGCATAGCAAAATGCAATATCACCCGCACGACGCGAGGTAATTTCGAAAGGAATCTTTTTGCCTGAAGCCTTTTCGAAAGCGCGAACTAATTCTAAAACGCTCACTCCTGAGCCTGAACCAAGATTATAAATCTTAATACCACAGTTCTTGCGGTTATTTTCTAATGCTTTCAAATGACCTTTCGCTAAATCGACAACATGAATATAATCACGCACACCTGTACCATCAGGAGTTTCGTAATCGTCGCCAAAAATTGAAAGTTTTTCTCGTTTTCCAATAGCAACTTGAGAAATATACGGCATCAAATTGTTCGGAATTCCTTGCGGATCTTCGCCAATTAAGCCACTTTCGTGTGCACCAATCGGATTAAAATATCGTAAAGTTGTAATCGACCAACGCGCATCAGCTTTTGCTAAATCTTTCAAGATATGCTCGATTACAACTTTAGTGTATCCGTAAGGATTCGTGGCTGTTTCACAAGGCATTTTCTCTCGATAAGGAACTGGATTTTTGTCGCCATAGACTGTTGCGCTCGAAGAAAAAACGATATCATAAACGTTAAATTCTCGCATAATTTCTAAAAGAGAAATCGTTCCTTGAATATTATTTTTATAGTATTCAAGTGGTTTTGCAACACTCTCACCAACAGCTTTTAAACCTGCAAAATGTATCACTTGCTCGATATCATTTTCTTGAAAAATTTTTCGAAGCTCATCTTTATTTAAAATATCAGCTTCATAAAACTTAAAATCTTTGCCCGAAATCTCACGGATTCGCTCTAAAGCTTTAGGTTTCGAATTTCGAAAATTATCAATAATTATAACTTCTTTATTATTTTTAAGCAGCTCTATTGAAGTGTGAGCACCGATAAATCCTGCGCCACCAGTTACTAAAATCGCCATCTTTTCCTTTCGTGATATAAACTTAAGCACTTTATAGCATTATTATACTATTTTTCAAAAGACATGGCAATTTATCCTAAAGAATATTTTTAAGATACTTTCCTGTCCAGCTTTTTTCGACTTTCGAAACTTGCTCAGGTGTTCCGGTCGTCACAACAGTTCCACCACCAGCACCACCTTCTGGCCCCATATCGATTAACCAATCGGCACTTTTAACCATATCTAAATTGTGCTCGATAATTACCATTGAATTACCAGCATCAACTAAACGATTCAAAATTGAAAGCAATCTTTTTACATCCGCATTATGAAGACCAGTCGTTGGCTCGTCTAAAATATACATTGTCTTTCCAGTCGAAGCACGCGCAAGCTCAGTTGCAAGCTTAATTCGTTGTGCCTCACCGCCCGAGAATGTTGTTGCAGGCTGACCAAGTTTAATATAGCCCAAACCAACTTCTTGAATCGTTTTTAATTTGCGATAAATTGCAGGGATATTTTCGAAAAACTCTGTTGCTTCGTCAATTGTCATCTCTAAAACATCCGAAATCGTCTTTCCCTTATAAAGAATTTCTAACGCTTCCCGATTATATCGCTTGCCGTGACAAACATCACATTCCACATAAACATCTGGTAAAAAGTGCATTTCAATTTTAATAACACCATCACCCTGACAATTCTCACAGCGACCACCCTTAACATTAAAACTGAACCGGCCAGCCTTATATCCACGAATATTTGCTTCAGGCGTGCCAGCAAAAAGTTCACGAATTTGAGTGAAAACGCCCGTGTAAGTTGCCGGATTCGAACGCGGTGTGCGACCAATTGCGCTCTGATCAATGACAATTGCTTTATCGAGTTTTTCCAAACCTAAAATTTCATCATGCGCACCAGGAACTTCTTGTGCACGATGCTTCCGCGCTAACAATTCTTTACTTAAAATTTCATTAACTAAGGTTGACTTTCCACTTCCCGAAACACCAGAAACTACTGTCATTACACCTAATGGAATTTCAACGTCGATATTTTTCAAATTATTTTCACGTGCGTTTTTGATTATTAACTTTTCATTTTTTTGAATTTTGCGTCGGTTTTTTGGCGTTTGAATTTTATCTTCGCCACTTAAAAACTTTCCTGTTAGTGATTTTGGATTTTTCGAAACCTCCTCAGGCGTACCAGAGGCCACAATCATTCCACCATTTACACCAGCGCCAGGGCCAACATCGACTAACCAATCCGCCGCCCGAATTGTATCTTCATCATGCTCAACAACCAAAACAGTATTGTTTAAATCACGAAGATTTTTTAGCGTTGCAATCAATTTATCATTATCTCGTTGATGGAGCCCAATTGAAGGCTCATCGAGGACATAAAGCACTCCTTGAAGGCCAGAACCAATTTGCGTTGCTAAACGAATTCGCTGCGCCTCGCCACCGCTCAAAGTGTTTGCCGCACGCGAAAGCTCCAAATAATTCAAGCCGACATTATTCATAAAGCCCAATCTCGAAGAAATTTCTTTTAGGATTTGAGTTGAAATAAACTTTTGTTGCTCGTTTAATTCTAAATTCTTAAATAGTTCAACCGCCTCGTCAATTGCAAGGTCACAAATTTCAACAATATTCAAACCGGCCACCGTCACAGCAAGAACGACTGGCTTTAAACGTTTTCCGCCGCAAGTTTGGCATTTTCGAACGCGCATAAATCTTTCGATATCCTTGCGCTGGAATTCACTATCCGTATCTCGATGGCGACGCTCCAAATTTGGAATTACACCTTCAAAATTCATATTATAAACACGTCCGTTCATTTCGATCGGATATTTTTCATCTGTTTTTGTGCCATATAAAATAATTTCAATCGCTTCTTTCGAAAGCTTTTTAGTTGGGACTTTTGTTGAAAATCCATGGCGTTTCGCAACTTCCTCGAGCAATTTAATTCGATAGCCTTTCTCCATAACACGATTATACGGACGAATTGCACCTTCGGAAATCGTCAAATTTGGCGAAAGCACTAATTCTGGGTCAATTTCCATTCGCGTTCCAAGCCCAGAGCAAGTTTCACAAGCTCCTTGTGGCGCATTGAATGAAAACAATCGCGGTTCGAGTTCAGGAATATGCTCATCTGGGTGAAGCTCACAAGCATAACGTTGCGAGAAAATTTTAACTTCGCCCGTTTCGTCATCTAAAACCTCAAGAATTCCATTTGTCATATCTAGAGCCTGCTCAACACTTTGAGCTAAACGTGTCCGCATTTCTTTCGAAAGCACCAAACGGTCAACTACAATTTCAATATTGTGCTTAATATTTTTTTCAAGCTCAGGGAATTCATCTAAGGCGTAAATTACGCCATCAACACGAGCACGAGCAAAACCTTTTTTCGAAAATTCAACAGGAACGTGTGCAAATTCACCTTTTTTAGCTTTCGCAATTGGCGCAAGCAAAATTAATCGAGACCCTTCTTTGAGGTTCATAATTCCATCAACAATACTTTGCGGTGTACGGCGAACTACATCTCGACCACAAATTGGGCAATGCGGCGTACCAATTCGCGCAAAAAGAAGACGCAAATAATCATAAATTTCTGTCACAGTCGCTACAGTCGAACGTGGATTTCGGCTAGTAGATTTTTGATCAATTGAAATCGCAGGACTAAGTCCAGTAATTTGATCTACATCCGGCTTATCCATTGTGCCTAAAAATTGTCGCGCATAAGAATTAAGGCTCTCCATATAGCGACGCTGACCTTCCGCATAAATCGTATCAAACGCCAAACTAGACTTTCCACTACCAGAAAGCCCTGTTATTACCACTAGTTTATCGCGCGGAATCTTTAAATCTACATTTTTTAAATTATGTTCGCGCGCGCCCTTAATTTCCAAAAAATCCGCCATAATTCTCCTTTATTATTCGAACTATTATACCATATTTTTTGAATTCTTTCCAGGATTGCAAACTTCCAAAATTATTTCAAGCTATTTTTCTTCATTCAAAATTTCGCTAATTTCACTTTTCGAAAGCTTGCGCCAACGCTTTTTATCATTTTCGAAAATACTAATTTGCGAATTTTCAAAAGGAATTTTATTTGTTACACACCATTTTTGCATTTTTGCTAAATTTTCAATATAAAAAGTAATTCCATCAAAGCCAAAATCATAATTTTTAAAATTAAGGCGCGTTTTGTTCGGATTCTTTTTTGCTGAAATCTCCACAAAATCCTTAACCGCAAAATCTGGATAGCCCAAAGCCTCGCCCATCAAGCGCGTTTTTTCTTCAAGATTTTTGGCGTAATTTAGCTTTTCAGCCTTTAAATATTTCTCTAAATTTTCTCGATTTTGAAAAGCAAAAAGTCTAATTTTCGACTTTGTGCGATTTTTATCCCAAATCTTGTGCGTATAAACATTCTTGCGAAAAAATATTTTCCAGTAAAATAACTCGCGGATTTCTGTAAAGTTCGAAGTTCTAAAATCCAAAATCATTGAGCTTCGCCGGCCTTTTTGAAAGGCTTTTCGCATCTTTTTCTTCATCGTAACCAATATTGTATATCCCAAACAGTAATATATTTTTATTCTTTTGGTGGCGTAGCTTTTACAAAGTTAATTTTTAGACCTTCATTTGTGAAACGTTTTTCGTAAGTGGTCATAACTTTATAATTTTCGTTCAAATTGCTTTCATGAAGATCAAAACTAAGGCGTTCAATTCGCCAGCCTTCCGCCACAAGTTGCTCTAAACTCCAATCGAAAAGATCTTTAGCGTCAGTTTTAAAATATAAAGCGCCATTTTCCGCTAATAATTTTGCATAAATTCGCAAAAAAGTTGGGTGAGTCAATCGGCGACCAGCATTTCGATTTCGTGGATATGGATCCGGAAATGTAACCCAAAGATATTTTACCGAATTCTCAACGAAAGCATCAAGAAGTTGATCGGCTCGGGCCCTTAAAAAGCGAATATTTTTTATGCCATCCTGTTCGGCTTTAATTGCACCTTTAACTAGCCTATCAGCTTTGACATCAACCGCTACAAAATTCTTGGTTGGATTTTTTGCCGCTAAAGCTTCGCTGAAAAATCCAGTTCCCGCCCCAATTTCAAGGTTATCAACTTCGGCGTTTTCCTTATTCCATTCGTCAAATTCAAAACAAATTGCAGAATTATTAAAAAGTGCAAATTTATAAAGTTTGCGTTTTCGAGTAATTATAAAATCTTTCGGGTTTAAAAAAGCCATTTTTTCTCCTTTATTGATCTGTTATTTTTAAAGCTTCATCGCTAAGAGAATTCTCATTAAACTCATTTGCATGAATTTTATTACGTGCATGCGAATAAAACAATTCAAAATTCGCCATTTCTTTATTCGAAAGTCCACCTTGTGGAGAAAAGTCTTCATCTTTATCGAACTGCTTGCGTTTTTCTTCTTCCTTCTTCGCCTTTTTCTGAGCTTCACGCGCTTCTTGCAAAACTGGTCGACTCAAATCAAGCTGGATTGTTCCATCGGCAGTATATAGAGCTAGGCTCGCAACCACTAAAACAATTGTAATCCCCAAACTTCCAGCAATAAATATAATTAAATTCCTCGAACCGTTAACTTCTTTTTGTGGTTGTGATGATAAAGTAGTAATTTTCTTTTTAATTTTTTTCCAAAAATCATTCATTTGCTGCTCCTGTTGTGTTTTTCATAACAAATTCATGAACTTGAATACCGTATTTTTCAGCAATTTCGCTTAATTTTGTCGTATTATAACTCACCTCTCGTCGCAATTTTCGAACTTTTTCAAGCTTTAAATAAAACTCTCTTGGATTTTTTACACAATCTTGAGTGGTTAGTTCTGAAAGTTCACGCTCATAATTTTGAAAATTGTCTCTGAAATAACGGAAATTTTCATCGAATTCTGCTGTTAATGAAATCAACCCTGCATCATTTTTCTTATTTAAAGCAATTCGGGCATTAAAATTCGACATTAGCCCATTCGAGATTTTTTCATAGTCTTTACCTAAATTAACCCGCTTTAATGCATCTTCTGAACGTAGCTTTTTTAAGTCTTTCTTTAAATCTGTGCATTTTTCACTGATTTTCGAAAGTTGTACATCTGTTGGCTTTTCTTTTGCAGCCTCTTCAGCAAAAACTGCCTTCGAAAATTGCATTACAATTAACAAACCACATAATGCAAAAACTATTAAAAATCCAGATTTTTTTCGAAAATTAACCAATTTAGTCCTCATCTTCAGCGATTTCAATTTTTAATTCTTTTAACTGGCTTTCATCAACCATACTTGGCGAGCTCATCATTACGTCAACGCCTGAACCATTCTTAGGGAATGCTACAACTTCACGAATATTTTCTTCGTCCATCAAAATCATAAAGATTCGATCCAAACCAAATGCACACCCCGCATGTGGTGGAGCACCAAATTTAAAGGCGTTTAGCATTGCGCCAAATTTAGCCTCAACATATTTTTTGTCATACCCAAGAAGGCCGAAAGCTTCATACATTACTTCTGGATTATGGTTTCGAACAGCGCCCGAACAAATTTCATAACCGTTCATCACCATGTCATACTGGTCAGCTTTAATTGCCAATTTTTCAGCATCAGTTTTAGCATTTCGAAGAGCCTCGACGCCACCTTTTGGCATTGAAAATGGATTATGACCAAAATCAACTTTCTGATTTTTCTCATCGAATTCATAGAATGGAAAATCGACAACCCAAGCCAAAGCAACTTCATCATTATTTTTTAGGTTGAAGAAAGTGGCAAATTCATTTCGAAGGCGACCCAAAACTTTATTTACAACTTCACGTTTATCTGCGCCAAAGAAAATCGCATCACCATCTTCTGCGCCAGTTTCTTCTTTAATTTTTGAAAGTTCATCTTCACTCAAGAATTTAACAATTGGGCTTTTTGCTTCACCTTCAGCAAACGTAATATAGGCCAAACCGCCAGCGCCCTCACTTTTAGCAATTTCAGTAAAATTATCAATCTGTTTACGGCTCAAACTTGCACCATTTTTTACACAAATTGCTTTTACACATTCGGCATTTTTAAATACGCCAAATTCAGTTTCAGCCAATACATCATTCAAATCAATCAATTCCATTCCGAAACGCAAGTCAGGCTTATCACTACCGTATTTTTCCATCGCAACTTCATAAGGAATCCTTGGAATCTCTTCGTTTAAAAGTTTCTTTCCAGCAAAATTTTTAACCAAATCTTTGATAAGAACTTCCATTTCAGTTCGGATTTCTTCACCACTTTCAACAAAAGACTTCTCTAGATCCAATTGATAGAAATCACCATAAAGCCTATCCGCACGTGGATCTTCATCTCGAAAACAAGTAGCGATTTGATAGTATTTATCAATTCCACCAACCATTAAAAGCTGTTTGAACTGTTGTGGAGCTTGCGGCAAAGCATAGAATTTTCCAGGATGAACGCGACTTGGAATTAAGAAATCGCGTGCACCTTCTGGGCTAGAGTTAGCAAGAATTGGCGTTGCAATCTCAACGAATTCATGATTTTCCATAAATTTTCGAATTTCACGATAAAATTCCGCACGACGACGCAACATTTTTTGCATTTTTTCACGACGCAAATCCAAGAAACGATATTTCAAACGTAATTCTTCATTTGATTTTTGACCATTATCAGAAACTGTAACAGGTAGAGGTTCGCTTCGATTTAAAATTTCAAAATCTTCAACTACCAATTCGATATCGCCAGTCAAAATATTTGGGTTTTTCAAATTTTCGTCACGCTCTTTAACTACACCAGTTGCCGAGATAACAAACTCATCCCGACATTTTTCTGCCAACTCAAAACTATCCATAAAATCTGGTGAAATCACGAGTTGAAGTAATCCAGAATGATCACGTAAGTCAATAAAAATTAAACCACCATGATCACGCCGAGAATTAACCCAGCCTTTTACTGTAATTTTTTCACCCACCATATTTTTTGAATTTTTCGTAAGCGTTCGCATATTTCTCCTAATTTCTGAATTTAACTCTTTATATTTTACCACATTTTACTATTTTTTGCGAATGAAATCCGTCAAATTGACAATTCCAGCTAGATCACCATTTTTTTCAAGCAAGATTGCATAATTTTTATCTTTCGAAATCATTTTTTCGAAAGCATCTAGTGCGCTAATATCCGACTTTAATGAGAAAAAATCCTCACGCATCACTTTTTGTGCTTTTTTCGAATCGCTCGAATCTATTTTAGTAATATCTTCTAAGAAAATTACGCCTTTAACACTAGTTTCTTCTGAATTCATTACCGGAAAAATATTTTGTTTTGTTTTAAAAAGTTCATCAATAATTAATGGCGTTAATAAATCATTTACATGAATAATAGCCATTTTTTCGCCCGAAATTCCTTTCTCCAAAGCACTTCCTTCTTTAAGCTCAAAAATTTTTTCAATCCATTTTTGTTCGTTTTTATCTAAGATTTGACGATGTTTTTCTAAAAAATGCAGAAATTCTTCTTTGGAATAAAAAGCCCAGGGCTGTTTCTTATTCGCCATTTTTGAAAGTCGATTTTGAATTCGCAAATTTTGCGCAAAATAAATTCCACCAAAAACTGGAATAGTTTTTCGATTAATTTTTGAGGCAATGTTTGAAAGCACGCCACTTTTTAAAATACCTTTCGAAACCAAGAAAACCACAAAAATAATTAACGCTGCTTGGTAAAAATCAACGACTTTTGCAAATGAAACTACTGATAAAACCATTAAAGCACAGCCAAAATAGCGCAAAAAATAATTATAAACTGGAGCAAATTTCTTTTTATTGAGCATCTTTTCTGCTCGCTTATCGCCCGCATCAATTCGGCGCTGAAGCTCAAATTCTGAAAAATCAACTTCTTTCTCTTTTAATGAAAAAACAATAAGCATTAAAACTAAGAAAAATATACTTATTAATAGCATATCCTAATTGTACCATATTTTAGTAATTTTGAAAAAGCTTATTTTTATGTTAAAATGGTAATAGTTAATGAAAGGAGATTATGGCTCAAAAGAAAGATAAGGCAAAAAACCTTGCTAAATTTAAGGATTTTGTCGATGATAATAAATTTGCGATAGTTTTTAGTGTTCTAGTCGTAGCTTTTTTGGGTGGAATTATTTGGTTATCAAGTCTTGAAAAAATCGATTTAAGCAAGGTTGATATTAGTAAAGAAATTCCCGCAACTGCAGATTCTGGAAATATCGCAGAACATGTTTACCTAAAAAGCGATTCAAAGGTAACACTAGTTGAATATGGTGATTATCAATGCCCTGGATGTAAAACCGCATCAAGCAGAATTAAGGCTATTGCAGAAGAATATAAAGGTAAAATTAATTTAGTTTTTCGAAATTATCCACTAGTCTCAATACATCCAAATGCCCTAGCTGCTGCTAGCGTTGCAGAAGCCGCCGGACTTCAAGGTAAGTATTGGCAAATGCATGATTTACTTTATGACAAACAGGATGAGTGGACATCTTCAACGGCTAATGACCGGATGGACTACTTCATAGAGTATGCGAACGAGCTTAAATTGAATATTGACCAATTTAAAAAAGATATCGAAAGCGAAAAAGTCAAAGCAAAAATTAAATATGACCAAGCTATTGGAGCGAAAGCTAAAGTTTCAGGTACACCATCTTTCACCCTAAACGGAAAAGACCTGGACTCAAAAATCTGGGGTGATGACTCGAAACTAAAAGCTGCTTTAGACGAAGCTATAAATTCTAATAAATAATATCAAAATTTTTATTACAATAAAAATCTCATCCACAAGATGGATGAGATTTTATTTTTTGTCACTTTTTATTGTTCAATGTAGCGTTGCCATTCAGCAGGCACCACATCCACCGCAATTATTTTCTTCCTTGAAGGAGGAAAATTGATTTTGATAGGCATGTGTTCTCCTTTTATTTGTGCAACTCACGCGCTCGACCGATATTCCTAATACTATAATTTTACGTTTTTGCGCGAGCCTATCAATCATTCTATCAAAAAAAATAACAAAAGTCAAGAAAACACGCTATTTTTCGTTTCGCCTCCTAAAAACCTCTTAGCGCTTATACTTATATAATACCTTATTTTATACACAAGCGCAATAGTTTTTTTAAACTTTTTATGGTTTTTTAAAAATAGCCAATGTTGCCTCAACATCTTTAGGTATATTATATTTTCTACACCATTCATCAACAGCCTTTGACGCTCCGGGTAACGCCTGATTACCATAATCGTCAACAACAATAACAGCCCCGCTCTCAAGATTATTCCATATTAAATTAAGTGGGTCTAAAATTGAATCATAATAATCTCCGTCCAAAAAAGCAAAGCTAATTTTCGAAGGGATTTGTTCTCGCGAAATCTGATTAAACCAACCTTTTGTGATTTTTGGCATTCTCTTAACATTCGCTTTTCTTAAATTCGAAATAAGCTGCTTTTTGCTTGCGCAAAGCTCACCCTTTTTAAAATCCTCGCCCAAGGAATTTACATCTTCAACGGATTTCTCCGGAAGACCCTCGAAAGAATCATATAGCCAAAGATGCTTATCACCGCCCCATTCTTCAATTTTTTTCGCCAAAAAAACACTAGTAGTTCCAACATAGCATCCAAATTCAACAATATCACCAAAAATTGCGCGAGTCTTTTCGAGCTCGCGCAAAATTATTTGAATTTCACGTTCGTTAACTTGATCACTTAGTAATTTCATTAGTATCTATTATACTACGAACGCCTAATTGTACCAACTATATCGTAAATCTCATTCTCATCAACAGGCTGAAACTCACCAGAAACCTCAACACCGTTAGAACTGGCTTCTCCGCCATAGAACTCTAAGATATTGTTTCCTCCAGATATTGCATATTTTTTACCTTTCGAATCGATAATTCCAACCTTACATTTTGTCGAAGAATCAGTTTTACCTTGCTTAGTTGATAAGCAAATTAGATTTCCTGATATTGTTATTATCTTCGAAGACTCTTCTTTTTTATTACCGTTTAGACCACGATGTACCGAAGGTATTGTAAAATCAAGAAGCTTAACTACAAAAGCGGTTGCAAAGACTATCGCTACCAAAACTAGAATTATCAATATTGAAGTTAATTTTTGATGGAAAGATTCTCTTTGATATTTCGAAATTTCTCTCATTTTATTATTTCAAGAACCCCATCACAACAATTACAACCAAACTGATAATTGTTAAAATTGCCATAATTGGAGCTGTTCGCTTTACCCAGTTTTTATATGGTACACCAGCGAGTGCTAAACCAGCCATTAATGATGCAATTGTTGGTGCAATCATATTTAGTAATCCCGAGGCTGTCGCAAATGCAACAACAGCAATCTCTTTAGTAGAACCAGCTAAACTTGCAACAGGTGCAATAATCGGCATTGTTGCCTCCGCTAAACCTGAAGATGAAGGAATTATAAATGACATTGGAATATAAAAGATAAATGCCAAAACACCAAATATTTGTGAAGGAACCTTGCGTAACAAGTCTTCACCCCAATAAACAATCGTATCTTGAATTCCACCAGCACGCATCAAAACGCCAATTGCAGCAGCAACCGCAATGATTAATGCAACGTTTAATAGATCAGCTGAACCTGCAAGAAAGGTGTTAGTTACTGAAACATCTTCTTTTTTAAATTCTTCATAATATAGAATTTTAATAAGAACTGTCGATATCAAGAACAATGCTGAAATTTCATTAAAGTACCAACTACCGAACGCTACTGAGTGTTCAAAACCAAAAACTGGTCCAACAATAGGTAGAGTTGCAAGCCATTCATGCCATTCTTTGAAGAAAGAAACGCCCAAATCTTCCCATGGAATTAATGACATAACCATTACAAGGAATGTAAAACCAAAAATACCCATAACGAATTTTCGCTCAAGAGTGAATTTTGGAATATTTGAAGCATCAATCGCTTTAACTGCTGGCTTACCTTTCGAGTCTTCAGCATAACCACCAGCTTTAACTTTTCCGGCGTATCGCATCGTAAAGATAATTGAGGCGATTAAAGATGTCACTAAAATAACAAATTGAGGTAAAAGAACTTTTGAAAGATCCGCCCCAGCAGCATTTGCGGCAATTCCCGTTGAAAATGGGTTAACGGTTGAGGCTAAAACACCAACTCCAGCACCCAAAACAATCACCATTACTGCGGTCATTGCATTATAGCCGGCCGCTAACATAATTGGCACAACTAACGCATAAAAGGCTACCGCCTCTTCTTGCATACCATAAGTCGTTCCACCAATTGCAAAGAGTGTCATTAAGACTGGAATCAACCATTTCTCTTTGCCTTTCATCTTTTTGAGAAGCCCACCGATTGAAGCATCGAGAGCACCAGTTTTCATTACAACGCCCAAAAATCCACCAAGGATTAGCACAAACACAATCACGTCGAGTTTATTCACCATTCCATAAATTGGTGAAGTGAAAATATCCCAAAAACCTTGTTTTAGATTAATATAGAAATCTTTATTATCCTTTTTGGCATTTTCGTAATCTTTTTTAGCGTTTTTATATCCTTTGCTTTCAGCATCAGAAGCTGAAATCTCATTTTTCGGATCCTTAACTTCCTCAACAACCTTCAAACGCTTTTCAGTTCTAGTATAACTTCCTGATTTGATTGAAGATTCACCTTTTTCATTAGTTGTGTATTCATATCGCCCTGACGGAATCAACCAAGTTAATCCCGCCATAATCGCGATTATAATAAACAAAACACTAAAAGCTGAAGGTGATTTAAAAACTTTCAGTTTTTTCGAAACCTTTTTATCAGTTTTCTTTGCATCAACTTTTTTTGTAGCCATTTTTTCTCCTAAATTACAAAGTTAAAGCCATCACTGCTTTAATTGTATGCATTCGATTTTCAGCTTCATCAAACACAATTGAAGCGTTTGAGTTGAAAACCTCGTCTGTAACTTCCATTTCTTTCAAGCCATATTTTTCGAAAATTTCCTGACCGATTTTAGTGTTTAAGTCATGAAAAGCTGGCAAACAGTGCATGAATTTTACATTTGGGTTGCCCGTTGCATGAAGAAGTGCAGTATTAACTTGGAATCCTCGAAGCTGATGAATTCGCTCTTCAAATTTATCTTCTTCACCCATTGAAACCCACACGTCAGTATAGATGAAATCTGCACCATGAGCGGCACCATATAGGTCATCTGTAATTGTGATTTTCGCCCCAGTTTCATGTGCGATTTCACGACACTTTTCAACCAAAGCTTGGTCTGGATGAAGTTCATTTGGCGCAGCAATTCGAAAATCAACGCCCATTTTTGCAGCCCCGATCATTAAACTATTCGCCATGTTATTTCGGCCATCACCAACAAAAACCAATTTAGCACCTTTCAAATAACCAAGATGTTCTTCCATAGTCATAAAGTCTGCCAAAATTTGAGTTGGGTGATATAAATCAGTCAATCCATTCCAAACTGGAACACCAGCATATTTCGCAAGTTCTTCAACGGTTGAATGAGCAAATCCACGAAATTCGATTCCGTCAAATGATCGCCCAAGCACAATTGCCGTATCTTTAACTGACTCTTTTTTACCCATTTGAATATCATCCTTGCCTAAAAATTCTGGGTGGATTCCTAAATCACGAGCCGCTACAGTAAAAGCAGTTCGAGTTCGGGTTGAAGTTTTTTCGAAAAGCAATGCAACTTGCTTGCCTTCATGAATTTTGTGTGGAATTCCAGCACGTTTTAGACGTTTGTATTCGTGCGCTGTATCAAGCATTAGTCGAATTTCTTCTGGTTTAAAATCCAAAAGCGTTAAAAAGTTTCGACTCCTTAAGTTTAGTGCCATTTATTAAATCTCCTCTCTCCAAATTGGCATTGACATACATCGTGGACCTCCTCGACCGCGGCCAAGTTCGGCACCTTGAATTTCAATCACTTCAACACCAGCTTCGCGTAAAGCTTTGTTTGTTACGTAGTTTCGATCATAAGTAACCACAACACCTGGTGCAATTGCTAGCGTATTTGAGCCATCGTTCCATTGCTCACGAGCAGCAGCAATCGGATCACCATCTCCACATTGAATCAAAGTTACATGGTCAAGACCAAGAACTTCTTCCAAGGTTTCTTTTAGATTTGTTCGGTGTGTAATTTTTGGCTGTCCTGGGATACCAGAATCTTCCAAAATATAAATGTTCAATTCGCCATCTTTATCTAGAATTTCAGGGTGAATTGTAAACTTATCTCGATCAATCATTGTGAAAACAGTATCGAGATGCATAAATGCATGCGAAACTGGAATCTGAATTGCCAAGATTTTATTAAAGTCTGAAAATTCAAACAATTTCGAAGCAACTTTTTCAATAGCTTCAGGAGTTGTTCGTTGCGAAACGCCAATTGCCATCACGTTCCTTGAAAGCACGAGTTCGTCGCCACCTTCCATATTAAATTTATTGTAACGGTCAAACCAAACTGGCACTTCTCCACCGGGAGTTTTGGCAGCAAAACGTGGGTGATAGCGCATGATATATTCCATGAACAAGCTCTCACGTCGACGCACTGGATAACGCATTTTATTGATTGTCAAGCCATTTCCAACTGCTGCGGCTGGATCGCGCGTGAAATAAAGGTTTGGCATTGGGTCAAGTAAGAATGGATAATTACTCTTAAAATAATAATTCAAATGAGTTTTCTCATCTTCTTCAGTTTTAATTTCATCCTTTTTTACTCCAGACATAAGTTTTCGAACTAAATCAAGTGGCTCAAACTCACCTAAATAACGCATTAAAGCGTGAGTAACGTGTCGTTCACCCTGTTTTGAGGCTCGAACAAAATCTGAAATAAAACGCCATTTAATCTCATCGTTATAAAGTGATTCTGCGGCTAATTGATCAAGATAAAGAACTTCAACTCCCCGGCTGCGCAAAGTTTCCGCAAAAGCATCATGTTCTGCTTGTGCAACTTCTAGATATGGAATATCATCAAAAAGCAATTGCTCCAAATATTCTGGAGTAAGCCCTTCAAGTTCTTTTCCTGGTCTATGTAAAATTACGGTTTTGAGTTTTCCGATTTCACTATTCACCTGAATCGGTTTTTCACCCATATTCCCTCCCTTATTTTTATGTTTATGCTTTAATTTTACCATAAACACTTCTTTTTATCAATCTTTTTAACTATTTGCTTTTTAACGTTTTTTATATTAAAATGTTAT
>ERZ773013.719-NODE-719-length-20487-cov-5.338978_pt1 | contig 20487 bp, 16 predicted proteins | sample MGYA00511670_ERZ773013 | MGnify/ENA primary metagenome ERZ773013 (study PRJEB29015, sample SAMEA2738120) | human oral metagenome | biome: human oral; feature: human-associated habitat; material: saliva | place: China | collected 2257 ... | reverse complement strand
GTTAAGAGGAGCCTCATAATTCCTCAAGCCGCACTGTCCGAAAAAACGATACAGGCCATGCTGCGCCGTGCTCGATCGCCTTCTCCATCTTCTGGATGTGGTTCCTGAGATAGTCAATACAGTACGAGTCATGGATAGAGCCATCCGGCTCGATCTTGTCGACGGCACCGAGACCATTCTCGACAATCATGAGTGGCACCTGGTAGTGGTCATAGACGCATTCGAGGTAGTAGCGAAGGCCTTCAGGATCGATGGCCCAGCCCCAGTCGAACTTCTTGAGGTAGGGGTTGCCGGCACCGCCGAATATGTTACCGCCCTCCTTTGCCATCTTCTCCACCGAAGTCGTGGAGCTCATGTAGTAGCTGAAGGAGTAGAAGTCGACCGTGCCGGCTTCGAGGACATCTGCATCCTTCTTCGCCAGCTCGGAAAGATCGACTCCCTCCTTCTTTTAGAGCTCGGGTGCCCAGCAGGGGTAGCTTCCCCTTACCTGGACATCGCCGCAGTAGAAGTTGCTCTTGTCCATCGCATCGTGCGCCGCGAGGACGTCGTCCGGATTGCAGGTATAGGCATAGTTCGCGCTGCCTGCGATCATACAGCCGGCCTTGTTCTCAGGATCGATCTCATGCGCTGCGAGCACGGTCTTCGCAGATGCCACGAACTGGTTGTAGAGCCCCTCATAGCGTTCCTGCGGATCGTCCCACGGACAGTTGCCGAAGTTCATGTCCCAGTCATGGTCGGACAGGATGCCGAGGCCCATGATGTTACCGAAGCCACCCATCATTGCGCAGTTGATCTCGTTAAACGTGAGCCAGTAGCGCACGAGGTCCTTGTACTTGGTAAAGCAGGCCTTTGCATAGTTCACGAAGAAGTCAATAAGCTTCCTGTTCACCCAGCCGCCGTACCCATGGGAAAGCGCGAGCGGCAGCTCGTAGTGCGACAGCGTCACCATGGGCTCGATGCCGTACTTATAGCACTCTTCGAAGACGCTCTTGTAGGACGCGACGCCTTCGGGATTCAGCTTCTCTTCGTCGCCACGCGGGAACAGGCGCGCTCAGTTGATGGACATGCGGTAGCACTTGAAGCCCATCTCGCCGAAGAGCGCGATGTCCTCCTTGTAGTGGTGATAGAAGTCCACTGCCTCGTGGCTAGGATAGAAGACACCCGGCTTCACGCCGGCAGGCGTGATCGCGCGCGGCGTCGAGATCGTGCCACCCGTCATAACATCAGGGACATTGAGACCCTTGCTGCCCTCGAGGTAGCCTCCCTCGAGCTGGTTGTCTGCGGTTGCGCCGCCCCACAAGAAGTTCTTCGGGAATGCCATTTCCTTCCCTTTCCAAAGGAGGGGCCTGGCGTGCCAGACCCCTCCGATTCAGCTATCAGATGCCGTGTGCCGGAAACGCTTTCAGGACTAGGCCTGGGCTTTCTCGGGATGGTAGCAGCTGATCTCGAGCCCGAAGCCGACAGCTGTAGACGCGAGCGAAGCGACGATAGCCCAGATCATGTACGTGAAGCCGGAGGTACCGCCGACATAGGAGAGCCAGTTGAAGACGCCGAGGCCGCCGGAGATGTAAACGACAGCACCGGAGAGGCCGATGATGAAGCCGCCGACAGCAGAGCCGATGCAGGCATTCACGAACGCGCGCTTGTCAGGAAGGGCAACGCCGTAGATGGCCGGCTCGGTGATGCCGAAGAAGAAGGCGGAGATCATAGCCGGGAGGGCGATCTCGCGAAAGTTCTCGTCCTTGTTCTTGAGATACATGGCAAAGACGACAGCGCCGAGCGAGAAGGAGTGGCCAATGACGCTAGCAAGGATCGGGTCATAGCCGAGCGTCGAGAGGTTCATGATGCAGATAGGCACGAGCGACCAGTGGAAGCCGAAGATGACAAGGACCATCCAGAACGCGGAGACGATGATGTCACCGACGATGGAGCCGACGACCGGCAGGTTGAAGATGAGGTTGAAGAAGGAAGCAAGCAGGTTCGTGATGAGCGTGGCTATCGGGCCGATCACGAGGTAGCCAGCGACAACGGTGATAGTGACGACTAGGAGCGGCGTGAAGAACATCTTGAGGGATGCCGGCATCCACTTCTTGGCCCAGTGCTCGATCTTGGAGCCGAACCAGACCATAAGGATGATAGGAATGACGGAAGACGTATAGCCAGAGGCAGGCATGATAATCGGCAGGCCGAAGAACGTAGCGTACCAGGAGAACGTGCCGCAGACGCCGAGGTCCACAGAACCGAGGACCTCGCCTGAGGTCAGCGCGACCATGGTTGGATAGACGAGCGCAAAGCCGATGGCAAGGCCGTTGAACTCGTTCATCTTGAACTTCTTGGCAGCCGTGTAGCCAAGAACGACCGGCAGGAAATAGAACATGCCGTCAGCAACGGTATAGAGCAACGTGTAGGCACCCGAGGTCTTGAAGCCCGAGACAAGCGTCGCAAAGCAGGCAAGGATGCCTTTCATGCTGCCAGCAGCAGCGAACGTGCCAAGCATCGGCTGGAAGATACCGGAGATGAGGTCAATGAGCACGGAGAGGACATTCTTTTTCTCGCCGTCATCCTCATCGTCGTCTGCTGCGACCTCACCAGCGCCTGTGAGGTCGGACACCTTCAGGAATGCGTCATAGACGTCCTCGACCTTGTTGCCGAGCACGACCTGGTACTGGCCGTTCGCGTTCATGCCCTTGATAACGCCCGGAAGCTTCTCGATGGCCTCCGTATTCGCCTTGTCCACATCCTTGAGCTTCAGGCGCAGGCGCGTGATGCAGTGCGCGACGGAGCGAATGTTGTCCTTTCCTCCCACGTTGTCCAGAATGCTTTGGGCTAGATCGTCCCACTCGCCACTTGCCATGGTTCCTCCTTCAGACCGATGGCTCCCCCATAGAGCTATATCGAGGCGCGTCCTCACACGCCCGAATATATGTCTAGCGAGCCGTCACGAGACGGTTCACATGCATCATAAGATAGAGTAGCTCCTCGTTCGAGCAGCTCCATCCGTAAGTATCGGAGAGATAGTGCTGTATCTTCTCGACACAGCTGTAGATGTCCGGGAAATCCTTCGCTGCCTGGTCGAAGAGCGAGCTGTTCTTCGTCTCTTCGCTCTCGCCGTGCGAGAGGCGGGCCACAAGATAGCGGAAATGCGCAACGAAGCGGTTGTAGGCATAGGAGCGGCGGTCGAGCGTGACGCCGAGCTCGCTCTCGATGATCTTCGTGACCTGTTTCATGATGCGGGCAGACTCCATCACGAGGTCCATGTTGGAACTGTCGCCCACGCCACCGAGCTCGCCGTTCACGATATGGAGGGCAATGGAGCACGCCTCGTCCTCAGGGAGGTTCGCATCCTCCACACGGGCGTTTACCATTGCGACGCCGGTGCGGCCGATCTTGAGCTCGTTCGGGTAGACGAATGCCACCTCGTTCGAGAGCGGATTCTGCACATCGATGCCTTCGCGACGGCGCTCGATCGCGAACTGGATATGGTCAGCCAGGGTCACGACGAGATTCGGGTTGAGCTTGCAGTCAAGCTCCATCTTCGCGAGATCCACGATATCGGAGGCAGCCAGGAGCACATTGTCGGAGAGTCCGGCCAACGTGCCTGCCATGCCTTTGCTCACATCGAAGAAGACACGCTGCACCTCGTCGGTCTTCGTCAGCTCGTATGGCATGTGCTTGAAGCCGACGCCCTTGCCAAACACGACGACATCGCGACCGGAATCGTCGACGCCGAGCGCTACATTGTTGTTGATCTTTTTGACAAGTCGCATAAAAACACCCTTCAGGCTCCTACGCGAGACGAGGACTACAAGTCATGCCATGCTTCGCGCAAGTAATGCCTCAAGGGACAAGTAACAATCTTGCTAGGGACGATACTAGCAGATGGACATCCACTGTTTCCAGCAGATGTCCTTATTTTTCCGTTCACCGACCAAATTATACCATTCAGCTCTCAGAGCTGAAACTACTACGCCGTAGCGGCAGCTGCCTTCTCCTCGTCTTTATCTCTTAGCACCATAATTCTTCAGAGACCCGAATGTGGCCGAGAACCCCAGATGCCAGCCCTGAGCTGGCTTTTTTCATGCCTGGAAGCTTGATCTGCGGGGAATCTCCTGACATCATTCATATATGGTGCTTTCGTCTGACAGGGGGCGGCAGATGGCCTACTTCCTCAAGAGGACGCGCAACAAAGAAGGGGCTCTATCTCCAGATCTACAAGAGCCACTGGGACCCCGAGCGCAGGCATAGCATGAACAAGTCCGTGAAGGCGCTAGGCTGCTAGCACGAGCTGAAGGAAAGGGGAATCGCGAATCCCAAGGCCCATTTCAGGGGATAGGTCGCCCGCATGAACGCCGAGCGGAAGCTGGATTTGAACCTTTTCTAAACAAATTTTACAGGGCCAATCCTGCCTCTCTGAATTCCACTGGGCTTAAGTAGCCAAGCGTCGAGTGAATCCCTTCGTTGTTGTACCACCATACGTAAGTCATAGCACCATATCGGCAATCCAAAAACCAAAGTCCGGTACTATGTAGCAGGTGCTTGGGGAGAGCGCCCTTGCGCAAGTGGACGCTCGGACAGGCAGGATTCTGACGGGTCTGATTCATGAGAGAGCAGGCTCTGGGATATGCCAGAGCCTGCTTGCTTCCCGCTATGGGCCATGCCCCTATTCGAAGCTGCGTCCTGTCGGCGTCATCCACATCGAGAGATCGCTCGCTCCAGCAGCGCAAGTCACGGTGTAGGTGAAGGTCGCTGTGGCAGAGGGATAGATGTTCACATAGCCTGCCCACACGTCATTGCCGTAAAGAGTTGCCTCCGCCTCGGAGTTCACTTCGTTAGCATCCACCTTAAAGTCTGTGATCGTCCCTCCCGCTGGCGCCATGGCCAGGTACGATGTAACCATCGAGTAGTTGTGGGACTCGGGCAGCAGGCCCGTGATATAAGCAGGAAGCTCGTTTTTCATCTGCTCGAGCGTCGTCGTGTTGTGCAGCGTGACCGTAACCTGGTAGCTCTTCGTGCCGTCAGCATTCACGGTGGGCTCGCTCACGTTGCTCCGCATGTCGAGGTACCAGTCAAGCTTGGAGCCCGTCTTGTCATAGATATAGAAGCCTGTGACGGGGTTGTGGGAATCCTGGTTGACCTCCCCCTCTGCGCCGAGTGCCGTGATGGCCGACTCTTCATCTATATCATCCATGTAGATGAGGAAGCGACCCTGAGAGATGCCATCTTCTACGGTCTGCGCCAAATCTGCCGTGCTGACAGATCCGAGTAAGCTCATGACCTTGTTCATGGCAAGGCTGGCAACTTCAGTAAAGAAAGGATCCTGCTCGTCCGTAGGCAGATAGTACGTCTTGTTGAGAAGGACCTCTGCGGCATTCGTGCCATCCACGACCGTCCCATCATCCGTCGTTACGCCGCCCGTGAGGCTCAAGAAGCTTTGAAGGAACACCGGATCTATTGCAACAACGCCGTCGACCTTGTCGTTCCCCTCTGCTTCCCAGCACCACTTCATGAGCTGGGCTGCACGCGGGAAGCTCGGCACGGCATTCACGTCTCCCGGTGCGAACGTGGCGCCTGTCTGCATGATGTCATTCACGACATGGTACTCCTCGCCCGTGAGAGGAATCGTACCTGGTGCGAAGTGAGCGCCCACTGCCTCGAAATTGCCGAGGGTGATCCGTCCGTTGTCGATCGTGAGAAGCATGCGCGCACCCGGGAAGCCGCCTGTGGAGCGGATCTCAGAGTTGTTCTGGGCAACGACGAGATAGGTGCGCGCCCCGTCGGCGCCGAGCATGGCAGGCAAGGTCGGCGCAACTGCTGCTGCACCCGTCGCTGCTGCATCAAGTTCATCGAGTGCCGCCCTTGCCTTCCCGATCGGGCCCTTCAGCTGGTCAAGCTTTGCTGTGCCGAGTGCATCGACGCGCTTTGCAGCAGAGTCGATTTCGGGCTGGAGCTTTGAAACCGTATTGCAGAGCGTCTGGACCGTCGCGATATCGATCTTTCCGTCACTGAAGACCGATTTCATCGTTATGCCTGAGAGTTCCTGCGCAGCGGGAGTCACGACCTTCGAGGAAAGGTCATGTGCGGCCGAGGTAAGCGTACGCACGCTCGAGATATCGGGTCCGACGACCGGGACAAGCGTTGCTGCGCTCCAGAGCGGGCTGCGCGTCTCTTCCTCCATGGACGAGGAGAGACCTTCTATCTTCTCTGCGCTTGCCTGAAGCGAGGAGGTGTCGCCTGAGGTGAGGCTCTTCGAGAATGCCGTGGCCTCGGGCACAAGCGAGGAGGCATCTGCCGCCACGGCCTTGGCACTCTTGTAGAAGAGATAGCCTGAGACACCGAGTGCCACGACGAGTGCGGCCACGACGCAGAGCACCGTGATGAGGGTCCTGTGCGACCTGTGGTGGTGATGGCCGTGAGGGACCTCGCTGAAGCCGGCTGCCGTATAGGGGTCCCAATCGGTCTGCACGCCCGGCATAGTTGTGCCAGCGCGGCTTTGGCCTGACTTCCCACCTTCGGCCTCTCCATGCGCATTGGAGACTGCTCGCACGGGCTTCGGTCTCACGATGCGGGTCTGTATCTGTCCCTCTTCCCGCCCACGGGAGTGCTTTCCCGCTCCCACATTGTGCCGTCCGTCATGCTGCATATGCTCTGCCATGAGATACGTTCCCTTCCGCTCATGTCTGGCACTCATCAAACACGCTCCCGTATCCAGGAAGCTGCTGTCACATCAAGAAGGGCTGGCAGCAGCATGCCGCTAGCCCTTCTTGCAGCTCTTCCTCAGTACGGCAGCACAGTCCTACCTCTTTTGACTCCACGTTCCATACGGCATCCTGATTCCGTATCCAGCGCTCTTCAGAAACTCGCTCGTCTCGTCCGGCAAGGATGCGACTCTGCCGGCAAGGTGGCTCCTCTTCTGCGGCAGCGGCTTCAGGTGCGGAGTAACCGCCTCCTCATGTACCGCCTCAGCTTTGCGTGCAGCAGGGACTGTGGTCCTGAAGCTCTACGACGCCTCGTTTCCGGCAAGCATTCCGTAGGAGACATCCTTCTTCTCGTGGTAGTAGTCGTAGTACTTGCCCGAGTTCTCCACGTCGGCGCAGTTCAAAACCATGCCGATCACGTGGGCATCTGCCTGCTGGAGCTGCGTGAGGGCATCAGCCACATCCTTGCAGTGAGCACAGCCCTGGCGCACGACGAGAAGCGTCGCATCAGCGATGGAGGAGACTATAGCCGCATCGACAGACGTGTTCACAGGCGGCGTATCGAAGATAACGTAGGAATACATCGATGCCAGTGTATCTGCAAGCTCGTGAAACCTCCGCGACTGCAGGACAGCTGCCGGATTCGGGATGCTCGGTTCTGCATCGAGGAGATACAGGTTCGGCATGCCTGCCATGACAACTGCCTCCTGCACGGAATGACGTCCGGAAAGAACAGAGCAGAGTCCATGGTTCCCGTGGGCCGCAAGCACACTGGCAAGGGAGCGGCGACGCATGTCGCACTCGACCATGAGGACAGGAGCGCCACTGGCAGCAAAGGCCTTGCCGAGGCCGACTGCTACAGTTGTCTTACCTTTGGACGGCACAGACGAGACGACGGCAAACGTATGGATCGGCTTGTCGACCGACGAGAAGTGGATGTTTGCAGCAAGGGTCCTGGGCGCAATCTGCATGACGACCTTGTCGGCAGTGCCATTCTTCCTGGGCATCTTATCGTCCCCCTTCGATGGTCGGGATGCGGCCGATCACGGGCACATCGATGAGCTCCTCAAGATCCTCAGGCCCACGGACACGGGTATTGAGCATGTCTGCCACAACGACAATCACGATTGTGGCAAAGAGGCCTACCAGGAATGCCACTGCGGTATAGAGGAGACGGTTTGGGCCGGACGGAGAGATCGGTGCCTGTGCCTGGTTGATCGGGTTCACAGACCGGATGCTCATGACAGAACGGGCGACGTCTGAGACGTCCTTCATCATCTTGTTCACGATGTCTGCTGCTGTCTGTGGATCGGGCCCAGTGACGGAAAGCGTGATAACGCGTGACGTGGTCTCGCTCGTAACGTCCACCTTGTAGCCCTTGAGCTCCTCCACGCCCACCTCGGAACCTACCTGGTTCACGATACGGTCGCTCTTCAGGAGCTTCGCGACATCGTTCGTGAGCATCTGTGAAGCATTGAGGTCGGAGTAGAGGTTCGTGGAGCTCGAGCTCTCACCCTGTGCCAACACGTACATGCTGGCCGTTGCCGTATAGGTATTGCGCACGAAGAAGACGGAATAGAGCCCGACAACGAGGGCGCAGACCACAGGCAAAAGGATCACAAGCCTGAGATGTTTCTTCAGCAGGCGGAACAGTTCTAGCAAGGTCATCTATTGGACCCTCTCATGAAAACGGCGGTGCTTATTTTCAAACATGCTTTTCTATTCTAGTCCACATCGTAAAAATCATTGGTTGATTCTTAAAGTTAGCGCAATATCTAGCAGCCCTAGATTTCAGACTTCAAGCGAACAGCTCCGGAAGACAGCTGCACAGGTACGGATGGGTGGCAGGACCTGTGACGTGGGGGCCGGAGAAGCCAGTCCGTTTCCACGCTGCAAAAAGAAGCTGATACGGCATGTCCAAAAGGTCCAAAAAGGGCTCCTTGCTGCTTTCGGTGGATAGCGTATGACAGCTGCATCCGGGCGGTGAAGCCTAGTTTCCCGAGCCTGAAGAAGATCACGGTCTTGAAGTAGACCGTGATCCTGAAGCCCCTGGCGGCGCTCCCGGTCGACTGGGCAACGGAGTTGAACCTTCTGGGGAAGGCGATGGCAACAAGGTCGTTCACGCAGGCATTGCCGTGGCTGGCAACGAGGATCTCCCTCTCCCCTACGCCGTTCGAGCCGAGTGGGTCATCCGGCACTGTGCAGCAGGTCGGCTTCTCCCAATGTCTGGCCTCTCATCGTCCCCCTCGTACATGGCATCGCCGATGTACGTCAGCCCGCCAGCCGCACAGTCCGTGAGGTATCCCATTGCCATCGGAACCGGCCCCCTCGGCAGCTCGCCGATACTCCCCTCTACCTCCTGATGAGCTTCTGGTCCTCAGCAGGCATGCCCGTCTCATCCGAGACATAGTGCTCGAACGTCATGTGCAGATCGTACTTATCGTGCAGACCCACAATGGCCTTCACCATCGGAGAGGCATAGTGCGCATCGATCGCCGCCCGATCGGCCCAGGAATCGATCAGAAGGACCGTCTCGGGATCGTCGAAGGAAATCCAGTACTCGTACCTCAGGTTGCCAGGCTCCTTGCGGATGGTGTCGACCGTGCCTGACGTCTCCATTTCCTGGACGAACTTCCTCGCGCTGCCGTTTGTCCCCGTATACCTCACCTTGCGTATGACAGGGCAGCAGCTTCTGCATCTTGGCGGGGGCATCATCAGCACAGGCGTCCTTTGCCTCATCCTCACGCCTCGAGGCTCTCTGTCTCTTCTCACAGCAGGCATCGTGCCGTTCGGCCTTGGATGCGCCCCCATCTCTCCGCAGATGGCCCAGCTCACGCCCTCCCACTTCGGCACGGAGCATGCCCAGTCGCTCATGGGCCTTCAGATGGCATGCGCCTACATAGGGTCGCTTCCCATGCCTCCCCTTCTCACATCTCTCCCGCTGCCTCACGTCCTGCGACTGCATGCGCAGAGCTGGCGCGGGCATCTGTCTCGAAGAGCTGGGAGACAGCACAAAAACATTCCGGCTCTTGACCCTGCACAGGGGCTTGCAGCAAAAGAAGCGAGCCATCGAGAATGGCAGAGCCGGCAGGGCGTTCATAGGAACTTGGTCTCGGCAACCTCGGCTCATCTCTGTCGTCTGTAGCAATCACCTGGGACAATAGCAGAATCAACCACCTCTATAGACCGATTTCACTGCAATATCGCATAGCGCTTTTTCAGCTGGGCATGGCGAGCTGCAGAAAATGCAGCTCGACAGATTGAACGAACCTGCCTCGCACTACATCTATTGCCCAGTCCCGAGCTCTGTGTACTTCTTCGAGCAGCTACGGCTGAGCGCGACCGGATGCTTCTGTTCGTTCACGCAGGGTTTGGCATACATGATCTCGAGCGGATTGAGCCCGCAGGCACGTGTCATCTGAAAATAGCAGGAGTAAACTTCAGCAAGCTCCTGGCAGAGCTTAGTTGCGCGTCTCCCAAACCACGCTCCGACCACCGAAACGACTCGAGAAGCTCTGATTCTTGATCCTCGGATGATGTGCCGCCCATGCATGGCTCGGCATCAGATACAGAAAGACATATAGAGCGGGAGATAAACTCGGTTGCCAAGTCTTTTAAACTGGCCCGGGTGCAAGACGAATTCGTTGCCAATGCGACTGGCAAAATGCTTCTGGAAGTCATCAAGGGAAATGATCGAATACGTCTTAGTGGATTTAGCCTCAATGGGTGCAATGCGCGGCTTGCCGGCAGCATCTGAAAAGCCCTTTGTTATCAGAAAATCTATCTCTCGCGGTCGCGGGCGCTTTCTCTCCTCGCGCGGAGGTTCGTTCCATGAATAATAGTAAAGAAGCCGTCCTCCTGCGCGCAGCTGTTGGGCTATAACGTTCTCTACGAACATGCCTCGATTGATGGAGAGCTTGCCAAACTGCAGAGCACGATAGATCTGCTCGGTTTCTGCTCCCTCGTCGAAAACGCTCGACACAAGAAGTCCGGTATCTCCCATATAGCATTTGAGCGAGCTGTCCTCGCCTTCATCTGCGGTAAGCTTGAATCCGACGTTTGGGTCGTTGCATAGTCGGCAGATGTTCACATAGTGTGCGTCTTCAAGCCACCGAAGCGCTGATTCATATTGACGATAGCGGCTTCCCTTGCCTAAGGAAGAGAACTTGAAGCGTTTGCTCCCCTGAGAGAGCTGACCCGGAATACCCATGAAGATGGAGTAAGCCCTGCGCGCATCCTTTGCACCGAATTTCTCGATGTCTTCAGCGTAGAGTGCCAATATCTGTCTCTTGGTCTTGTCGCTTTGCGTGAAGGTTGCGTTCTCAATGAAATCGCTGACTGATTGCGGCATACCCCCTACCAGCATGTATTCATTAAAGAGTCGTGTACATTGACGATGCAGGCTGTCTGGCAGCGGCTCGAAGGCATCTCGGCAGCGGCGAATCTCGTCTGCAAGATTCCTGCGCCCTAATGCCCACAGGTACTCCTCGAAATCAAGCGGCCACAGCTCCGCACGCTCCTCCTCCGAAGGAATGACAATGTCCTGGACATTCTTGCGTATGGAAATCAGCGAACCCGTCTCCATGTAGTCAAATCTGCCATCAGCGACTAGATGCTTAATCATTTCACGAGCAACCGGAAAACGCTGCACTTCATCGAAGACGACCAGCGAATGACGAGGAACCAGTTCAACACCGAAATAGAGCTGAAGCATGCGCAGGAGCGTATCGATATCCCCTCGATGCTCGTTGAAGATATCCCGCACATCTTTATCAACCTGCGAGAAATCAATGAAGAGGCTCGATTCGTATTCATTGGCTGCGAATGCCTTGACGAGCGTGGTCTTGCCCACCCGTCGAGCACCTTCTATCAACAGCGCGCTTCTGCCATTCGACTCGTTCTTCCAGTCGAGCAGCGTTCTATAGAGCTTTCTCTCGAACATGATCATCGTTCCGTCACGTTAGCCATTGTAGATATCACTTATTATATGGGATTACTGCAATATCGGCCACCTCTGTTGCCCTATTTCTTCGCAATATCGCTTACCTTTTCCAGGTTTTGCATATGGGCCACAATGGTGCTCTCGCAGGCTCTCTGTCTCTTCTCACAGCAGGCATCGTGCCGCTCGGCCTTGGATGCGCTCCCATCTATCCGCAGATGGCCCAGCTCACGCCCTCCCGCTTCGGTACGGAGCATACCCAGTCGCTCATGGGCCTTCAGATGGCATGCGCCTACATAGGATCGCTTCCCCTGCCTTCCCTTCTCACACCTCCCCTGCTGCCTCACGCCCTGCAACCGGCATGCGCAGAGCTGGTACGGGCATCTGTCTCGAAGAGCTGGGAGACAACCGTCTCTTGACCCTGCACAGGGGCTTGCAACAAAAGAAGCGAGCCACCGAGAATGTCAGAGTCGGCGGGGCCGTTCATGGGAGCTTGGTCTCGGCCACCTCGGCTCATCTCTGTCGTCTGCAGCAATCACCTGGGGCAATAGCAGAATCAGCTGCCTTCGTGAACCTGATCTGCTGCACTATCAGCTGCCCATTTACGACCCCAAATGTCCGGCTGTAGCACATGCAGTCTCGCAGATAGAGCCAAACCTATTCATACCCTTCTATCTCAAGCAGCTGTCAAGGAGCGGTCAAGCTGATGGAAGCTGCCAAAAAGCCCACATCAGGTGCTTCGTCCTGTTCAGCTCGGTGTTTGTCGACGAGCCGGAGAAATAAAGAGACCCGGCGCTCGTGGGCATCGTGAACTATAGCATTGCGAAGTTCTTCGCCGACCAGTGGCTCATGCGCAACTCGGACCTGGACTACACAACCGTCCAGCCCGGGGACCTCGTAGACGAGCCCGGCAGCGGAAAAGTCCGTCCCGAATGCAACCCCGAACGTGGCGGCAGTGCTCGCCGGCGTCCGCGAAGCCAGGAACACCTACGAGAAGGTCATCAAGATGTCGGATGGCGATACGCCCGTCGCAGAGGTGATAGCGTCCATGTGAGAGCAGGCCTGGCAGGATGGACGGAATGCGTGACTTCGAGGCAGAGGATTACAAAGCTTTCGAGATATTCGACAGCCGGTAGTGCCGGAATGGCAGATCGGCGACGGCGTCTACGGCGGATGGGAACCGCATTGGATGTTCGCCGGGGAGATTCTGAATGCGAAGGAGCGCGGCATGCGTACGCGAGCATATATCGCACAACTTCCACGCCACGAGCCAGCGGACGGCCTAGGGAGAGAAGCACCACCTCCGCAAGCGGCTGGAGCACGAGCGTGGCGAGATTTCCAGTTACGGCCAAAGCAACGTTTCAATAAAGACCAAAGTGACTTACGTCACCGATGATTTCGGAAGTGGCCTCTCGTCTGAGAGCGAAGCGCGACACCATAGGCGTCGTATCCCAATATCTACCCCTGCACTTTTTTAATCTGCGGAGACCAACCGCACGAATAGCGTCAGGAACTTGCAGTGCCCAAGACTCGGCAAGCTGACCAAATTGCCCTCGAACGCGACGTCCCCGCTGCGATGCTCCCTGAGGTCGCACAGATAGGCTTCCCTCACCGGACGCGAGAACTTCAGGGTCGCTGTTGAGTCCTTATCAAAGAAGCCGTTGAACAGGCGAATGATGAACCCATCAGATTCACAGTCTTCTGGAGCCTTCACCGCGGAGACGATTGAATCTCCCTCGAGCTCGAAGAGTGAGCCCGTCCGAGAGCGCCACCCATCGACCTCGGGCTCCGAGAAGATCAGCCTTCCGTTGAGGAACTCGGCATACTCATAGGCACGGAGCTCGCCGTCGTAGGAGCGAGCCTCCTCGGCCACGCGCCCGTCGTCGACACTACCACCGAATAGAAGCAAACCAAGGTCGAAGTTCATTGGTCCCTGCAGCTGTGCGTCAGGCGTCTCCATCGTCCTCTCGCCCGAGGCGCGCCCAGGACGATAGAGAAGGTCCTCCTTTCCCATGAACCCATAGGTCCTGAACAGGGTGAGACATATCTTGTTCTCCTCGTCCCCGACGATCTGGTATTCGCGAACCCCCCTTGGCAGCACCGCGATGCCTCTCGTCCCATCGCCAAGCGCCACGTAGCTCTGTGTGGGCTCAATCGCAACCGGCATCTCCTGCCAGGTCTCTGCGTTCTGACGCCAGTTGGCAGGAAGCGCGGATTCGCCTTCGGTCGCGTCCTCATTCTCCTTGCCGAGGGAGGCGTTGTAGAGCGCCATCTCGCGAGCGTGCACGTTCTCACGTCTGATGGCCCCGAACTGCTCATCGGCAAAGTTGAACTTCGTCGCCATCTGGGCGTCGAAGAGGATGCACAGGCGATGCGAGAGAACATGGTTCTCGACATGAACCTCGAGGTCAATGATACGGGAGCCACGCCTAAGTGTAACGGTGAGTCGAACGGAGAGGTTGGCAGAGCGGATGCCCCTCGCCCTCTCGCCCAGGTCCTTGGGAACGCTCATGGAGAAGTCGATTGTGGCCCTTTGGTAGATATCGGAGCCCTCGATCGACACTTCCGGTCTACCCTCGTCCGAGCGGACCACCAGATCCTGCATCGGAGGGGAATAGTTAAAGGAGTCGCCGTCATCACCGCTCTCAACTAGGACGGCCTGGTGGTCGTAGACGTAGCCGTTCGCACGGTCTTCGACCCTGAGCGTGCCATCAGCGTTGATAGAGATCCGGTAGTACTCGTTCTCCAGTACGTCGTCCCTGTCAAGCTTCCTTAGCGGACGAGCGGAGCACTCGTTCAGCACCAGGCGATACTGCGCGTAACCCATCGCGGGAACCCCATGCGCCTCGATTGCCACCTCTGCATCGAGAACCTTGTTTGGAACGTATGGCTTCCTACTGGGATCGAGCCTTATCATCTGGGAAAGCACGTAATCCGTCAGGTCCCTGCTACTCAGGATTGTGTATACGACTGGATTGCCCTTCTCGTCCAGAATCTTGAAGTCCTCACCTGGAAGATACATGTGCTCAACGACTACGCCGCCGCGCGGACGCGCATCGGAGTTGAAGACCGTGACGGTCATTGGGGCACCACCCGAGTCCACGCTCGTGGCAATCAGGCGGCTGTGAAGTTCGACGAGGCTCGTGGCGATGTCCATCGCCTGCCTGTAGCGAAGCCCGACGTCCGCATTGACGAAGTCCGCTACGCATGACCCCATCGAGTCATGGGCTGCATTCTCGAGCAGGAGCTTCCAGACATGCTCAACGGCCCTCTTTGGATATTCGTTTCCGAGGCTGGCCGAGAGCGAGAGCGTCGGCTCCAGCACGTTCGCGACATAGAACTGGGCTTTCGTGTTCAGCCTCTTGAGGTCCGAGCGCGAGGACCAGATTGAACGGTGGATGCGCATGTGCTTGGCATTCAGCAGTTCACCGTGCACCTCCTCAAGCTTCACGCCCTCCCGGTCCACCGCCTCGCGAAGGTCTGCAAGATACTCGGGGATGCTGCTCATCTTGTACGTGTTGTCGGGATCGCGCTTCGCACGCTCCGCAACAAGCTCGGGAAGGTTCCGGCGGATAGGAGCCTGATCGAAGCCGCAGGGAAAATAGACGTGCTCGGTAGCATATCGTGGAGCAAGCCTGTCCAGACACTGCTCGCGCCACCACACATCGTTCTGGTCAGGATCCTCGGGCACATTGCCGCCGATGTAGTAGCCATTCGGCATCTGCGTCGCGAACACAACGGTGCCATCATCCCCACGCCACATGAAGTTTAGCTTCTCGACCATATCATTCGACACACCACGCCAGAAGAGGGTATCCTTGAAGCCCGCCTGGCGATAAATCTGGGGCATGTTGCCCGATTGGCCAAACGAGTCTGGCATGTAGCCCACGCGCATGTATGGCCCAAGCTTCTCACACCTCCTCATCCCGTAGAAGAGATTCCGGACGATGCTTTCACCGCTTGCCAATATCTCATCGGTCTGTGTGTACCAAGGCCCAACCACCAGGCGACCGTCGCACACCAGGGTTCTAATGCGACTCTCGTCCTGCGGTCTCCAGGCGAGGTAATCATCCAGGAGAGAGGCCTGACCGTCGAGCATCCATGTCTTGAAATCGGGATTCTTCTCCAAGGTGTCGAGGACGTCGGCGAGGTCCTTCATGAGATAGACCTTCGACCTCGAAGTCGTGAAGTACCACTCGCGATCCCAGTGCGAGTGAGGCACAACGTAGATAGTCCTTCTCATACTCACCCCATCTCACGCTTCGTTGCCAGATCCAACAAAGGCGGCACGGCCCCGACCATGCAGACCGCAAAGCCGTGCCGACTTACAATCGGCTTCCGAGAACCTCGGCCGTACTACTCGAACGAGATCTCGATATCATCCTCGTCGACGCTCTCCTCCTCGGCGTCAGGGTCAACGTTGAAGTCAACCAACGCCGTAGCAACAAGGGCAATGAACAGGCCACCAACCGCGATGCCGATGAGGTAACCCCAAGGATTCTGCATCGTAATTGCACCATACCAACCACCTAAGGGAGGAATCGTGGCATCAGAGCCAAGGAGGGCACAGACGGTGGCGCCAAGCGCGGAGCCAATAACGTTGATCGGAATCAGGCGTGACGGCTTGACCAGGGTGAACGGGATGGCACCCTCGGTGATGCCGATGAAGCTCATAACCCAGTTGCCAGAGGCAGAGTCACGCAGGGAATCAGAGAAGCGAGCCTTGCGGATGACGGCAGCGATTGCATAACCCAAGGGCGGGATGGTGATTGCGCAGTTGATGAACACACTCGGGGTGTAGATACCCTCGGCAAGAAGTACGTTGCCTGCCATCCAGGCAGCCTTGTTGACGGGGCCGCCCATGTCGAAGCCTATCATCGCACCGAGCACAGCGGCCATGATAACCTTGCTGGTACCACTCTTACACATGGTCTCAAGCCAGGCGACAATCGCATTGTTGATTGCTGAAAGTGGAGTGGCAAGGATTACAGCAACGATGGCAACCAGTCCAGTGGCCAGAAATGGAAGGACAACATTTGGCATGACTGCCATGTACTTCTCCTGCACGTGAATGCGCTTGATTGCCCAGCGCACCGTGTAGCCGCCGATGAAGGCGTAGATAACAGCTCCGATGAAGCCGGCCTTCGTGGAAGTAGCCATGGCTCCGCCGACCAGACCCGCGGCAAGGCCGGGCTTATCCGCAATCGAGTAGCCAACGAATGCGGCGAGAACGGTATTGACAAGACCGATGCCTGTCCAGCCAACTTGCTGAAGCCGATATAGGAATCCGGGGAAACCTGTCAAATCATCCGTAAGAGAGGTAACTCCCATTGCAAGCCCAATAAGCGTTGGGATTGCGACGACCAGCGACGAGCCGATGATCATTGGCAGCATGTAGCCAATGCCCGTCATCAGGTGGCCTTTCGCCTCTTTAAAGAACTGCTTCATATTTCCTCACCTTTCGTCCCGCGGACCGGGGCCCGCCCAATAACTGCCGAAGGGATTACTTGCCCTGATATGCTCTCGCGGCGCTGGCACACTTCTTCAACACAGCCTCCGGAGCCTTGATACAAGTGTTGATGTCCACGCGCATTGTCGGCTTGCCTTCAAAGCGGTCCATCTCCCTGATCTTCTGGTCGGATGCAATCACGACGAAGTCGGCTTGGCTCGCCTCCTCGCGAGACACCTTGTTGATGGACCCCATGGCACCCTGCTGCTCGATCTTCACGTCCCAACCGAGCTTCTCGCCGGCCTTCATGAGCGCCTTCGCGGCCATTGGCGTATGCGCGAGACCAGCCGGGCAGGCAGACACTCCTACGACCTTCATCTCTCGTCACTCTCCTTTGCAATGCAATCGTTGACATATGAGACAAGCTCATCCGCTGTTCCGAGTCTCTTGACCGTCTCCTTGAAATCGTCTTCTAGAAGGCACGTCGCCAATGCGGAAAGCATCTTCAGATGCGAGCCTCCCTCATCGCCATCCGGTGAGACCAATGCGAAGAGGCTCGAGACGCCCTCGCCATCGAGGGTCTCCCACTCCAATGGATGCTTGGTCCTCACGTAGAACATGGAGGGGCGACTCACCACGCTAGTCTTGGCATGCGGTATCGCAAATCCGTCCATCAGCCCCGTCATGCCCTCCTCTTCACGTTCGGCAATTGCATCGCAAAGGCTGGAAGCGGAGTTGGTGACGCCCACCTTCTCGGCCATCTTCGAAACGCATTCGAAGACGTTGCGCTTGCTCTTGGCGTCAAGATCAAGAAACACGTGGTCAGGTGTAAAGATTTCGTTGCTCTTGCTCACCAGATCCCCTCTCCAAGGCGGAAGTCCTTCTCCTTACATCCAGATGATGGGTTGAGATGCACCCCTTTTCAAGCTTCCGGACTTCCACTTATACCGGAAGTCAGAAACGCATAAGCGCCATCGTTTTCCAGTTGCAAGTGGAAGTTCGGGATATCCAGAGTAGAAGAATGGCCCCTATACTTGGTCTGAGTAGAAGTGTGGCGATGCACCATGAGCGATTAGGACGTCTACCGTGGAGGGGGCCACGATGTTCGGTAACAAGCGATTAGACAGGACCTTCGAAACGATCCAAAACTCTGACTACACCCCCGCCGACCTGCTCGCAAAGACCTCTGGTGTCACTGAGCGCACAGTACGTTCGGACATTGCTAAGATCAACCAGGCTCTCGAGGGACAGGGCGGGAGCATCATCATGAAGCGGGAACGCGGCTATCACCTTGTGATTGACGACCAAGTCTCGTACGAGTGCTTTCTCTCCCAAAGCCTACACTCCACCAGAGGGCGACCCGACCTTTCCGACGTTGGCGATCGGATTCGGTTCCTACTCAGAGCGCTCCTCGAGAGCTCGACATACATTTCCTACGGGAGCCTCGCCAACATGGTGTTCGTCGAGGAAAACACGTTGCAGGGTTACGTGCGCCAGCTACGAGGGCTGCTCTCGCCGTACGACCTCGTGCTGGTAAACAAGCCGGGTCTTGGCACCAAGGTAATCGGCATGGAATGCGACAAGCGCCGCTGCTATGTCGACAAGGTAATCGTCAGGAACTCGAAAACCTACGTCAAGGGCTTCACCAACGACGAGAGGTGTCTCTTCTCCAACCTCGACCTGGACCGCATTGAGAGGGCCGTCTCTGAGTACCTGTCCCAGGCGAACGTGATAACCACCGATTACGGATTCAAGAACTTCCTCATCCATGTGGCTCTGATGGTTGACAGGATCAAGAATGGCCACATCGTTGAGTCGACTGGCGTACTCAATTCATCAGGACGAACGGCACTCCTCGTAAACGATCTTTGCAACAGGCTGGAGTCCGAGTTTAGGATTCGCATCAACGACGCAGAGAGGGACTATCTGCATCTCCACCTGCTCGCCAACACCGAACTCGCCACCTCGGACGCAGATGGCAGGCTCTTCCAAGCAGACATCACTAAGATGCTCCAGATCATCTGGGAGGACTACGGGTTCGATCTACGTGACGACATGATGCTGAGAAAGAACCTCCTCCAACATCTCTCCCTCACCTTTGGGGCGAGGGACTACAAGATCATCAAGAGAAACCCCATGCTCAACACAATCAAGACGAATTTTCCCCTCGCATTCGAGATTGCCCTCACAAGCACAAGCAAGGTCTTCGACACCGATCCTTACAAGCTCACAGAAGACGAGGTCGGATATGTTGCCCTCCATCTTGGAGCGTCCATCGAGCGCAAAAGCGAGAAGCCTAAGGGGAAATATCGGGTTCTTGTGGTGTGCAGCTCGAGAAGGTCCATCTCACAGATGTTAGAAAGCAGAGTCGAATCATCGTTCGGAAACAAGGTGCGAGTAGTGGGCGTGCTCTCCTACCACGAGCTCAACGACCTCCCCAAGGATGCCCTGAGCGAGATTGACCTCGTCATCTCCACTGTGCCATTGGAGGGGTTCCCTGTACCCAGTGTGCTCGTAGACTTCACGATTGGCCCCTCCGATGTGCAAAAGGTCGACCGCGCGCTTGACACGCTTGATGAATCGCGAGAGTCCGATATTACGGGCTTCTTCGACTCAAGGCTCTTCCTGCAGCTCAGCGAACCACTCACCAAGAATGAGGTCCTCGGCAGACTCGCGGAACGTTTGGAGTCGACCGGCGATGTCGACGAAAGCTTCCTGCCACTCGTAATGAAGAGAGAGGAGCTCTCGAGCACGGGAATGAGCGCCTCCTTCGCCATCCCCCACTCGATGAGACCCGTCAGTCGCAGGACCATGGTCGCGGTTGCCATCCTGCCCAGCCCTATTTACTGGGACGAGAATTCCCCCGAGGCGCGCATCGTCTTCCTCCTTGCCGCGAAGCTAGGTGACAAGACGAACATAGAGAGCCTGTACGACCTTCTCATTGACGTTACGAACAGCCGCCGAAACCAGCAGCGCATCGTTGCGGCAAAGGACTTCGACGAGTTCATTCAGGTCCTGAAGAACCGTGACCACACACAGTAGAGCACAATGTGCGCCTGCGCCAACCAGTAGGAAGTGAAGGCGGGACGCGTGCTGATTCATACGTCATGATTGGAAAACGGGGCTCTTCGCTGTTTCTAGTGGGTAGCGCATGCGAGCTTCTTCTGGGTCGTGAAGTCCAGACGGCTCAGCCTGAGGAAGATCATCGTCCTGAAGTAGTCGATGCTCCTGAAGCCCCTGGCGATGCTGCGGGCGGACTGGACGACCGAGTTGAGGCCTTCCAGAAACGAGTTGGTCGAACCCCTCTTCCACCAGTTGAGGATGCCTTCCCGCTCCTTCCTGAGCGTCCTCGCCACGCTCTTCATCTCGGCCACGGCAGAGTGCATCATCCACGAGCAGAGGCG
>ERZ773013.718-NODE-718-length-20514-cov-4.029229_pt1 | contig 20514 bp, 18 predicted proteins | sample MGYA00511670_ERZ773013 | MGnify/ENA primary metagenome ERZ773013 (study PRJEB29015, sample SAMEA2738120) | human oral metagenome | biome: human oral; feature: human-associated habitat; material: saliva | place: China | collected 2257 ... | reverse complement strand
ACACCTGTTTCTCTTTCGGCTTCTTCGCCTTAGAGATGGCTAATGGTATTCTTGGGGCATGGGGTATCCTCATGCAAGGGTGTAGGTGTCAGACAGAGCAACACGTTTTGTCTGACATTTACACATCTTGCACAAATATAGCCGACTATAACACAGCTGCTATTTTCCTTATTCTCTCTAAACGTTTAATGAAAGACTTATTACGTTTGGCCATAAGCATATCGTATTGCGCCTGAAGCCTCAAAAGAGGCTCCGCATCAATATCAAGTGCCTTTGAAATAAGAAGAGCCATCTCCGTATTTAAAGGTCGCTTTCCATTAAGCACCTCGTTAAGTTGACTATATGACACACCAATCTCAGTGGCAAGTTTTCGCTGTGGGATGCCACGATATTCGATTTCGTCCTTGATAATCTCTCCTGGATGAGTGGGCTCAAACGGCTCGAGATTATTGGCAATCATATTATCTTTTATACCGTCTATATGTATCATAGTTATGCTATTTATAATGATTACTCAATTCAGTTATTTCACAAATGGAGGCAATGGTCTCACCATCTTTAACGAACTCCTGAAATTCTATTCTATATTGATCATTGACCCTAACAGACGATAGACCTTCCTTGTCTCCATGCAAGTGCTCGTAATGGAGCGAACCATATTTTATAAGCCCAAGCACATTGTCCTCTGAGATCATCAGATTTACGACCCGACCGTACTTTTTTATAATGGCGGGTTGGAGTCGATGTTTCTTGTCGCTCGATAGTCCCCTTTCATAGAATTCCCTAAGGTACTCTTGCCTGAATGTTACTTGCATATCGATATCTTTGCTGCAAAGATAAGGTTATTTTTTCACATTCACAAATTTGCGAATAAATTTCTTCCTAATATTTTGCTTATATCGAATCTTTATTTCCTGTAGCGTTTGTAGAATGTAACCAACCTCCATGCCTCATCGAAGGACAACTGCTGGCTGTCAGCAATCGTCCTGATGACAGGCATGATGTCATGTAGGTCGGATGTTAGTTGTTGTATCATAATTATGGTTCATCCGACATTTCGAGTGATGCGACAGTCGTGAAGTGCGTATAGTCTCAGTCTGAAGTATTTTTCATCCCTGAAGCCATACGCATTTCTTTCCATAACTTTTATCTTGTTGTTTATGCCTTCAACCTTGCCAGTAGAGATATGACAGTCATACCATGCCAGTATACCTGATCGGTAAGCCATCAAAGTATTGGCCATTTTGATGAGTTGTCTTGTATTTACTATCATAGATGTCCTCACCGTTCATCAACAGTAGGTATCCGGTTCCTTTTAGGACCCTTCTCCTGTTAATGTTCTTCTCCATTGCATATTGAGCCCTCCTGATACCGTCCAGTTTCTCATTCATGAGTTTAACCACATGGAAACGGTCAAATACGTGGATAGCATCCGGGCAGTTCTCCATCACGGATGCAATGAACGCTGCAGACAGATCAGTTGCAATGTGTTTGAAGGTCATACTTCTTAGCAGATCAACACCAATAAAAGACTCAATCATCAGAATGGCTTGCCAAAACTGATGATTGAGTCTTCTTATAACAATGCTTGTGAAACACAAGCTGACTTATCTGTTCTTTGCAATGAACTCCTCGACATCCTTCGGATGATAAGGGATGAGGTCTTTGCCGATGAAGCGGCAACCATTCTTCGTGATAAGGAGATCGTCTTCAATACGAATACCCCCGAAGTCCTTGTAGGTCTCAAGTTTGTCGAAATTGATGAAGTCCTTGCAGTAACCTGAGGCCTTCCAGTCGTCGATAAGGTCAGGGATGAAGTAGATACCCGGCTCATCCGTTACCACAAAGCCTTCCTGCAGGCGACGGCCCATACGCAGGCAGTTGGTACCGAATTGCTCAAGGTTCGGGCGAACCTCATCGTCGAAGCCTACGTTGATCTGGTCGAACGACTCCATGTCGTGGACATCCATACCCATCATGTGACCGAGTCCGTGAACCAGGAACATGGCATGTGCACCGGCAGCCACAGCCTCTTCTGTGTCGCCTTTCATCAGTCCAAGGTCCTTCAGACGGTCTGTGATCAGACGGCAGACACCGAAATGCACATCCCACCATTTCACACCCGGCTTAGCTACTGAGAGGGCATAGTCGTGAGCAGCCTCGACGATAGAGTAGATTTCTAACTGACGCTGATCGAAATGACCGCTGACAGGGGTTGTACGCGTGTTGTCAGAGCAGTAGTGATCGAGCGTCTCTGCACCGGCATCGCAGAGCATCAGGCGGCCTGCCTGCAGCCTGTTCTGAGAAGGTGCACCATGCATGATCTCACCGTGCTGTGAGAGGATAGTCGGGAAGCTCACCATAGAACCATAGGCGTTGGCGATACCATCAAGTGTACCTGCAATTTCTTGCTCCGCCACGCCCGGACGGCACATACGCATAGCTGTGGTATGCATCTTATAACCGATGACAGCCGCACGCTCAAGTTCCTCAATCTCTTCCTGCGACTTCGTTGAACGCATCTTTACGACAGCCTTGATGAGGTCCATTGAGGCGCTCTCCTTCTGCTGGTTAGGATGGATACCGAGAAGGTCGAAGATCTGAATCTTGATATCTGCGCGGTAAGGCGGAAGAAAATGAATTTTCCGATGCAGACGCATGGCATCGTTGCAAATGGTTTTCAGGGTCTTCATCGGAGCGGAGTTGCTGACACCTGCCTGCCCAGCCATATCGTGAACGCTGTCCACTGAGCCGTACCACACAATATCATCAATGTCGATATCGTCGCCCACAAGCGTCTCAATGTCGTTGTCGACATCGATCACACCCACAAGTCTGTCACGCTGCTGACCGAAATAATAAAGGAAAGAAGAATCCTGACGGAAAGGATAATATGAGTTGTTGGGGAAGTTGGCCGGTGATTCATTGTTGCCAAAAAGCAAAATTACGCCATTGCCAACGAGCTTCTTAAGCCCTGCACGGCGTTCTGTGTAGGTTTCTTTTTTGAACATAATTCAAACATCTTGGTTACTTTTGATGGCAAAGTTACAAAATTCAGAATAAAAAGCACTACCTTTGCAGAAAAATAACAATTTTTATGCAGATAGACCCTCACTCCATGGGATTGGTTCTGGAAGGCGGCGGCATGCGTGGCGTTTTTACGAGTGGTGTGCTTGATGCCTTCATGAAATATAATTTATACTTTGACTACGTTGTAGCAGTGTCAGCGGGAGCCTGTAACGGTATGAGCTACATCTCTCACCAGCCCCGTCGCGCGCGGATCTCCAACATCGATTTTCTTGCGAGATACAACTATATCGGTTTGCGTCATCTTGTGACGCAAGGCTGTATCTTTGACCAGAAACTGCTCTATGACCGTTTTCCCAACGAGCTTATACCTTTCAACTATGAAGAGTTCTTCAAATATTCGGCCGGCTTCGAAATGGTGACAACCAACTGTCAGACAGGGCAGAGCGAATACCTCACGGAGACGCATGATCGCCAACGTGCTTGTGATCTGGCACGTGCATCCAGTTCTCTGCCGTACGTAAGCAAGATAACATGGATTGACGGGAAACCAATGCTTGACGGGGGCATCATCGATTCTATTCCCGTGAAACGTGCCCAGGCAACTGGGCATAAGATGAATATTGTCATCACGACTCGTAACTACGGCTATCGTGAGCAGGGCCGTGACCGCAAGCAGCCACGTTTCATTTATCGCAACTATCCTCGCCTTCGTGTCGTTCTTAGTCATCGCATCGAGGCTTACAACATTCAACTTCAGATGGTTGAGGACATGGAGCACAACGGTGAGATTGTCGTCATCCGACCCAAACGGCCGATGGAGGTACACCGCATAGAGAAAGATGTCGCAAAGCTTGAACGCCTTTACGAGGAGGGATTCCGGTTGGGAGAGGAATTCTGTACACAAGGATAAACGTCTTTTGTCGTTCGACACACGATCCTGCGACGAACGACACACGGTCCTGCGACGAACGACATACGATCTTGCGACGTCCGTCAACAATATACAAACGAAACGCAACGATACGAAAAAAGCGGCGAGAGCAAATGCTCTTGCCGCTTTTTAGGTCGGGATTACTGGACTCGAACCAGCGACCTCGCGCCCCCCAGACGTGTGCGCTACCAACTGCGCTAAATCCCGTTCCTCAATTGCGAGTGCAAAGTTACTGCGATTTGTTGACACTGCCAAATATTCCGACGACTTTTTTATTCGTTTGCTATATTTAAGCATAATAATGCCCACCCTCCGCCCGTTATTATATATAAATGAGTAAATTTGCATGTCCAAGAATGTCACAAATATGAGAACATACTCCGCTCATCCCCGGGCCGAAGAAATACCACACAACGAGAGCTGCAGCCGTGAGCGGACCGGCAGACATTAAAATTACAACTATTAAATAACCAAATTCGAAATACAATTACCACATGACAACATATGAGATTACAGCCCCAAAGACACTGGCGGCAGACATCAGCCTCCCTGCCTCAAAGAGTATCAGCAACCGTGCGCTCATCATCCATGCGCTCAGTGGCGGCCAGCTGCCTGAGAACCTCTCCGATTGCGATGATACGCGTGCCGTAATCAATGCGCTGCACAACATGCCGGATACCATCGATGTAGGAGCAGCAGGCACCGCCATGCGCTTCATGACCGCCTACCTTGCCGTGACGGATGGAGAACACACCATCACAGGTTCGGAACGTATGCGGCATCGCCCCATCGGCGTGCTTGTGGATGCCCTGCGCATGCTCGGAGCTTCCGTCGATTATGTATCGGAGGAGGGCTATCCCCCACTCCATGTCAGCGGACATTCGCTGCCCGGAGGAAAACTGGAGATGCCCGGGAACGTCAGCTCTCAGTTCATCTCTGCTTTGTTGCTCATCGGCCCCGTCATGCAGTTAGGCTTGTCTTTGCATTTAACTGGAGAGATTGTGTCGCGGCCTTATATCGACCTGACGATCCACGTCATGCATGGATTCGGAGCAGAAGTCGACTGGACAAGTCCCGACACCATCGAAGTGAAGCCTAAGCCCTATAAGAATGCACCTTATCTCATTGAGAACGACTGGAGTGCCAGTTCCTACTGGTATGAACTGGTCTCACTCTATCCTATCAGTGAGGCACGCGTTGTCTTGCGTGGTCTGGAGGACAGTTCACGGCAGGGTGACTCTGTGGTCAAATATATCTTCTCACTGCTGAGCGTAAAAACGACTTTCGACGAGCCGCACACTGGAAAGCCCACCACCGTGAGACTGACGCGCCATCTCAATTCCGTAGCACAACTAAGTTATGACTTTCTTAATTGTCCCGATCTGGCACAAACCGTTGTAGCGACCTGCTGTGGCCTTGGCGTGACATTCCACTTCACGGGGCTTGCAAGTCTCCGCATCAAGGAGACTGACCGCCTCGCAGCTCTGCAGAAAGAACTCCACAAACTAGGTTTCCTCATTCAGATTGTCAACAACGAGGAACTGTTGTGGGACGGTTCGGCCTGTGAGCCTTCCCTGGAACCTATCGACACCCATGAGGATCACCGCATGGCCATGGCTCTTGCCCCATTGGCTGTCAAGTTCCCAAGACTGAGAATCAACAGCCCCGAGGTAGTGTCAAAGTCGTATCCCGACTTTTGGAAAGATCTGCGTAAAGCCGGCTTCACGATAAACAAGATTTGAGTACAAATATGATCTACTTAGTTCTTTCTCTCGTTGTCCTTGGTCTCTTCTGTGCCTTTCTCGGCTACCGCTCCCATAAACAGGGCGAGTACCAGGAAATAATCATTGGAGAAGGCGACTGCACATGCTGTACACCAGAGAACACGATGTGTGAACAAGAATGTATGCTCAAGGCGGCCGCGGAGCCCGTAGAATATTTTGAAGACGAGGAGCTCGATGCCTTTAAAGGCAAGGCTTCAAACAGTTATACGGAAGATGAGACAGCCCAGTTCGCTGAAGTGTTGGAGACGCTGCGTCCCGAGGAAGTGAAGGCATGGAACCGCAGTCTTATCCTCCGGGGAATCAATATGCCAGACGGAATAAAGGATGAATATTTCTCGCTTGCCACATCATGAGATATTCCTGTACTCACTCGCTGCTGCTATGATTATCCTGGTAGCAGCAGGGTGCTCGACGGCCAGGAATACGGCCGTCACAAGGTGGTGGCATGCCTTCAACGCGCGCTACAACACATATTACAACGGTACGCTGGCTTATATCGACGGTTCCTTAGAGAGAGAGACAGGCAACGAGGATAATTATACAGATATCATTCCGCTCTATACCGTCCGCAACAAGAACAGCCGCGAATTGGGCAAATCAAACTTTGCCCGCGCCATTCTTAAAGCTGAGAAAGCTATCGACCGGCACAGTATCAAGGCACGGCCTGAGTGGAACACAAGCCGTCGCAAGACAGACCGGGACCGCGAATGGATCTCACGGCGCGAATATAACCCTTTCATCTGGAAAGCATGGATGCTCATGGGCCGCTCACAGTTTCATGAGGGCGCCTTCGACGACGCCATCTCAACTTTTGCTTACATGAGCATGCTCTACCGCACCCAGCCTGTTATCTACTCCAAGGCGCAGGCCTGGCTTGCCAAGTGCTATATAGAAAACGGGCAGGCGTATGATGCGGAAGAAGTCATCCGAAACAGTCGTCGCGATTCTATCCCCTGGCAAGCACGCAAAGAGTGGGATTATACGCTTGCCGATTATTACCTGCTCACGCACGACTACAAATCTGCAATTCCCTATTTGAGAAACGCTATCCGGCATGAGATGCGAAAGAAGCAGAAGGCACGCGAGTGGTTCCTCATGGGTCAGATATGCTCTCGTGTCGGATGGATCAAAGACGCTTACCGTGCTTACAGTAAGGTCATCGGATTAAATCCGCCTTATGAACTGGAGTTCAATGCACGCATCGCACGTACCGAGGTCATGGCGGCCACAAATTCCAGACGGATGATCAACAGACTGCGGCGCATGGCAAAGTCGGATAAGAACAAGGATTATCTCGACCAGGTCTATTATGCCATAGGCAATATCTATCTGGCAAGGGAAGACACGATACACGCCATTGCCAGTTACGAGAAAGGACATGAGAGAGCTACACGCACAGGCGTGGAGCACGGTGCCCTGCTGCTGAAACTCGGCGACCTTTACTGGGACATCGAGCACTATGCCGATGCCCAGCGTATCTATAATGCGGCCCTTGGAATGGTAGACAAGGACAACAAAGAATATGAGCAGCTCAGCAACCGCTCAAAGGTGCTTGATGAACTCGTGCCATATACCAATGAAATTCAACTGCAAGACTCGTTGCAGAGCCTTGCGAAGATGAATGAGGTGCATCGCAATGCCGCCATCGACCACGCGATAGAAGCGCTGAAGAGGAAAGAGAAAGAAGCCAGGAGGGCGCAGGAAGAGCAAGAGGCACAACAAGCGCGACAAAGAGGCAGTAATGATATAAATTCTAAAAATCCAGGAAACATGCCATCAACACCTGACACCCCAACACCCAACACCCTGGAATGGTACTTCTACAGTCAGACAGCTGTGAGCAAAGGTAAACAGCAGTTCCAGAAACTGTGGGGAAGACGTGAGAATATAGACAACTGGCAACGCTTCAACAAGAGTGTCGTCAAGGCACCGGACAATAACAGTCTGGCGGACATAAGCGATGCTCAGCGCGACTCTGTGTTCAATGCACAGGCTCATGCCGACTCTGTGGAAGCACAGGCAAAGCCCGGGACTGACCCACATAAACGGGAGTATTATCTTGCACAGATTCCCTTTACAGCAGATCAGCTCAAGGCCAGCAATGACACGATTTCGGATGCACTGTATCACAGTGGCGTCATCTTCAAGGATAAGCTCGACAATCTCACTCTGAGCGAAAAAGCGCTCACAAGGCTCATCCGCCAGTATCCTGACTATGAGCATAAGGATGATGCGTTCTATCATCTGTTCTTGCTTTATTCACGAAAGGGACAGAGCGCTAAAGCAGAGACCTTTGTAGACAGTCTGAAAACGGAATATCCGAAGAGCCAATGGACTTCTCTGCTCTCTGACCCCAACTATGCAGTCAATGCACGGTATGGCATACATATGGAAGACTCGCTGTATGCTGCCACCTACGATGCTTTCAAGACAGATAAATATCAGATGGTGGATGCGAATGTCCAGCTCTCCGAAACGCGTTTTCCACAGGGTTCCAACCGGGATAAGTTCATGTTTATCGGGGCTCTTGGAAAGTTGAATGAAGGCGACGGTGGGCAATGCCTGAAGGATCTCAACACGCTCGTGGAGAAATATCCTGAGAGCAATGTCTCGAAGATTGCGGGTATGATCATCAATGGCGTGAAGAGTGGCAAACGACTACGCGGTGCCCATTTCGACATCGGTGACGTATGGGCCAGGAGAAGTGAGGTGCTGAGCGACAGTGCCCAACTCAAGACGAAACCATTGAGTGCAGAGCGTAATACACAGTTCGACTTCATGCTCGTCTATCACCCCGACTCCGTGAACGAGAACAGTCTGCTTTATCAAGTAGCGAAATTTAACTTCACGAGTTATCTCGTGCGCGACTTTGGTATTGCTATCGACAACGACGACTATCTCCACCGCATGCGTGTCTCCGGCTTCCGCAGTTACGACGAGGCACGGGAATACTCACGCAGCCTGTTGTCGCAGCCACAGGTGTTGAAACTCATGGGCAAGGCCCGTCCGTTCATCATCAGTGTTGAGAACCTCCCGCTTATCGGCGTGGCTTACAGCTATGATGACTACAAGAAGTTCTACAACATTCATTTTGCACCTATCAAGCCCTCTACGCTACAGTTGCTCACCGAGCCTGAGGATATCGTGACGGAGCCGCAAGAACAGGATAAAGTACAGCCGGAAGAAGAGACACAACAGCAAGGTGGGGTCTCTGTACCGATGGATGAACAGAAAGCCCAAACACGAGGCGGAGTAACCGTTCCAACAGATGAGCCAAAGACCACACAACAAGGCGGAATGAATATTCCGATGGAAAACATGCCAGTACAACCCGTGAAAAGGGAACCGGCGAAGAATCATATACAACCCCAAAAGAATAATACGATAACCCCGAAGAAGACCGTTCCTCAACAGAAGAAGCCTGCTCCTACCCCAAGGAAGCAGACTTCTGCCCCGAAGAAGCAGACCTTCGACATCGAGAGCGAGGACTATGAGCTCGACGGGTTCTAAAAACGTTTAAGGTGGCGGGCGACCACAAGTTAAGGCTCTTTTGCATACCAACACCCTCCCTCTCGGGAAGGCTTGGCGGGGCCTCCTAATACTTTTATATTATGACCAACGGAAAAATACTTTGGGCAGATGATGAGATCGACCTTCTGAAAGGTCACATCATCTTCATGCAACGGAAAGGATATGAAGTGACAGCGGTGTCAAACGGTACCGATGCCATCGAAGAATGTCGCAAACAGTCGTTTGACCTCATCATGCTTGATGAGATGATGCCTGGTCTCACCGGCCTGGAGACACTCCAGCGAATCAAAGAGATCCGGCCGCAGACCCCCGTCGTCATGGTGACGAAGAGTGAGGAAGAGAATATCATGGACCAGGCCATCGGCTCACAGATTGCCGACTATCTCATCAAACCTGTCAACCCAAGTCAGATTCTGCTCTCACTGAAAAAGAACATCCACAAGAAAGAGATCGTGACTGAGGTGACTCAGAACTCTTATTGCAATGATTATCAGAAGATTGCCATAGAGATTGGCAAATGCAAGGACTGGAACGACTGGATGCAGATCTACCGCACCCTCACACGGTGGGAAGTAGAACTTGGACAGGCTGAGAGTGGCATAATGGATATGCTCACCATGCAGAAGGAAGAAGCCAACAACGCCTTCGCCAAATACATCAGAAACAATTATATGGACTGGATGGACTCTATCCGAACACGGTTCAACGGAAGGGGCTTGCAGCAAGGGACCTGTCCGCTCATGAGTCCTGATGTGTTCAAGACAAAAATTTTCCCACTGCTCGACAAAGGTGAGAAAGTGTTCTTGATTGTCATTGACAATTTCCGCTGGGATCAATGGCTGATGCTCGCCAAGGAGATAGGCAACATGTTTAATATTCAGGATGACATGTATATGAGTATCCTCCCGACGGCTACACAGTATGCGCGCAACGCCATCTTCTCCGGACTCATGCCGGAGAGCATCGCAAAGATGTTTCCTGACCTCTGGGTGGATGAAGATGAGGAAGAAGGAAAGAACCTCAGCGAGGCACCGCTTATCAGGACTCAGATAGAGCGGTATCGCAGACACGATAAGTTCAGCTATAGCAAGATAAATGACTCAGAGGCCGCCACCAGGTTGCTTCAACAATATAACTCATTGAAAGACAATGATCTGAATGTAGTTGTCGTCAACTTCATTGACATGCTTTCCCATGCCCGCACAGAATCGAAGATGGTACGGGAACTGGCTAACAGCGAGAGTGCCTATCGCTCCATCACACTCTCCTGGCTTCGGCACTCAGTCATCGCCGGCCTCTTCCGTCAGCTGGCTGATAGCGATTATACCATTGTCCTGACGACTGACCACGGCTCCATCCGCTGTTCTAAGCCCGTGAAGATTATCGGGGACCGCAACACAAATACGAATTTGCGCTATAAGCTCGGTAAGAACCTTGCTTACAGCGCAAAGGATGTATTTACGATCAAAGAACCGCACAAGGCGTTCCTCCCTTCGCCCAATATCAGTACATCGTATGTTTTTGCTACAGGGGACAGTTTCTTCGCTTATCCCAACAACTATAACTACTATGTGTCGTATTACAAAGACACCTTCCAGCATGGTGGTATCTCCATGGAGGAGATGCTTGTGCCTCTCATCACGATGAAGGCGAAATAAGGTATTGGGTGAAGTGTTCAGGGGCTTTACCGCAGGGGAAAGACAAGCATGAAGTTATCTCTTGAGTTGCTCCGCATAATAATTGATGGCTTTCTTTGTGATCTCCACGGCCTCGTCCATCGTGCAATCGAGCTTGCCGCCACTGGCATTGAAATGGCCACCACCGTTATAGAAACGCTTGGCCATCTCCTCCGCGGAGAAGTCATCAACAGAGCGGAGACTCACCCAGATGCGGCCATCGACCCGATCGTCTTCACGAAGAGAGATACTGCATTTCATGCCTTTGATCTGCAGGGGTATATTGACGAGTCCCTCAGCATCACCGCGCACATAATGGAAGTCCTTCATATCCTTGCGGGTTATTGTATAATAACTTGCATGGAGGTCCTCCAGGACATTGAGCTTCTCTGCCATGAGATATCCCCGCAAACGGATGGCCCACGATGAATAGTTGTTGAACACATTGCGATAGATCTTGTCCTTGTCAATACCCTTAGTAAGCAACTGGCAGATGATGAAGAAGATCTCCGGACGCGTGGAAGCAAAAGTGAAGCCACCCGTATCCGTCATCATTCCACAATAATCGCAGATAGCGAACTTCTTCGACAGGGTTTCAAAGCCGCCTAACTGCCATACAATTCGAAACACAATCTCACACGTCGAACTGAGATTGGGGAAAGAGGCCCTCACCACGGTATCGATGTCATAGCCCAGGTGGTGATCAATCATAACAAACTCACCCTTGGCATTTCTCAGTACGTCTTCCATCTCGTCCACACGCGAAAACATATTAAAGTCACAGCAGAAGACGAGGTCAGACGTATCAAAAAGATGTTTTACGGTCTCCGGATGCTTGTCGTAGCGCACGATGGTCTCTCTTCCCGGGAGCCAGTGAAGGAAGTCGGGGAAAGCATTGGGAACAACGATAGCTGCCTCCCTGCCATAATGTTCCGTGAGATAGGTTGCCCACGCCAAACAGGAGCCGATGGCATCACCATCTGGCCGCGAGTGACCCACTATAACAATATGCTGAGCATGCACTATCCTATCCTGTAGAAGAGAAGCCTCTTTTACAGTCAATAAATCCAAATCCATTAAATATCCATTATTATACAAATACTTCATCCATCAGAATATCATTCTCTTCTGTCGGGACATCCTTCACCAACTGGAAAGGGAAGCAGAGGCCAATCTTATAGACCGAATGCATTTGGGCAAGCAGACGGTCGTAATAGCCCTTGCCTCTCCCGAGACGCTTCCCATCATATGTAAAGGCAAGACCAGGAATGACAGCAACATCAATGGAACTATAATCGGTGAAAGGCTTTCCCGAAGGTTCCATGATATGATATTTGCCTGAGGGATGAAGGCTGTTGAACGTAACGGGAACAACATCGAGATTCTCATTGTCCCTGACTCGTGGCAGGAGCACGCGCCGACCCTGACGACGGAGAGCGGCAACAAGTCCATGGGTGTTCACCTCATCGTCCATACTGTAATAGAGAAGAACAGTATGAGCTAATTTGAGGAGTCTGTGCTGCTCCAGTCGTGACGTCACATCAACCGACTGGATGATAAGCTCGTCGACGCTAAACTGTTGCTTACGCTCCTTTATCAGATTTCTCAGTGCCTGTTTGTCCATGTGTTATCTTCTTTTTACTTCTTTGACAGGTTTTTGGGGAAAAGCAGCATTGCGTGCAAAGACCCTCAAGGCGGTCATGACATCAGGATCGCCCTGGTTGAGATATTCGTCAAGAGCCTGTTCATCAAGCATGTTATAGATGATTCTTCCATTAATATATTTCTCCAAGAGCCTGTGGCTCTTTCTGATGAAGAGGTTACGGCGCTGCAAGCCATGCTTGTCGGCAAAGTCGACAAACTGTCCCACTGTGTTCTGTTGCTTCAGATATCCGGCAAGTTGGAGCATCTCCTTGAAGTCCTTCATTTTTTGACGATTGTTATCCGTGTAGGTGAAGGCAAACTGCAGGATAAGTCCGCTCATGGCTGCCTCCTTATAATAAGAGGTCATACCTGTGGTATCTTCCGGTACGAAGATATCTGGTGTTATGCCGCCGCCGCCATAGACGGTACGGCCGATACTCGTATGGTAGGCGGGACCCGTGTGCCTGATACTGTCGCGAGAGAAATACTCGCCATGCTCGTAACGCTCGATAAGATCTTGCGCATAGTCCTGATCATCGCCATCCACATAAGGCTTCTGGATACAACGGCCCGAAGGCGTATAGTAACGGGCTATCGTGAGACGGATGAGAGAACCGTCAGAGAACGGGATCTGTTGCTGTACAAGACCTTTACCGAAGGATCGGCGGCCGATGACTGTAGCACGGTCATTGTCTTGCATGGCACCTGTGAAGATCTCAGCAGCTGAAGCCGTACCTTCATTGATAAGCACTACTAATGGAATATTCTGATAAGCGCCATGACCATCCGACACAAAGTTCTGGCGTGGTGACTTGCGGCCTTGTGTGTAGACGATAAGACGCTTGGCCGGGAGAAACTCGTTGGCCATCTGCACAGCACTCTGCAGATAGCCGCCAGGATTATCGCGCAGGTCGATGACGAGGTTCTTGAATCCATGCTGTTGTAAGTTGGCAAGGGCCACAAGCAGTTCGGGATAGGTCTTTTCACCGAAGTTCTTCACTTTGATATATCCAGTATTGTCATCAAGCATATAGGTTGCTGTGATGGTCTTCGTAGGAATCTCGGCACGTGTTACGGTGTAGGTGATGATACCCTCGTGACCATAACGCTGCACGCCGATCTTCACCTTCGAGCCCGAAGGACCCTTGAGGCGGTGCATGGCTTCCTCATTTGTCACCTGCTTACCCACAAACCGTGTTCCATCGACATATACAATCTTGTCACCGGCAATGATTCCTGCCTTTTCAGCGGGGCCATTCTTGATGACGTTCTGAACATGGATGGTATCTTGACGGATCGTGAACTCGATGCCTACACCTGAGAAACTGCCGTTGAGATCATCTGCAGCCATCTGGGCATCCTTGGCAGGAATGTACACAGAGTGCGGGTCAAGCTCGGCAAGAATTGACGGGATGGCCTTATCTACCAGTGAATCGATATTCACAGGATCTACATACTGGTCATCAATGATACGTAACAGATTGTTGAGCCTGTTAGAACCATTGTTGATGATAGTCAGTCTGTTGCCTGAGAAATGGTTGGCATAGAACGACCCTATCATGATGCCCAGTATCATACACAGTGCCATCCACAGAGGCATGAACCGGTATTTGTTCTCTTTCTTCATTTATTATTAGTATTGTTTGGTATTGAATGCAGTGGCCGGCCTTGTACCGGCCACCATCCATAGGTGATGCTTGCAATTGATGCACTGATGACGCTATTCTTCCAGCCCGCAATACGCGGCCTCTACCCCAGCCCGTTGCAGCAGTCTGAGTCCGTCATCGAGCCTGTATTTCTCACCGTAGACCACACGACGGATACCGGCTTGAATGATGAGTTTGGCACATTCAATGCAAGGCGAGGCCGTGACATAGAGCGTAGCGCCTTCTCCACTGTTCGTACTGCGTGCGAGCTTCGTGATAGCGTTGGCCTCAGCATGGAGCACATAAGGCTTCGTGACGTTGTTCTCATCCTCACAGACATTCTCAAAACCACTCGGTGTGCCGTTGTAGCCGTCGCTGATGATGGTCTTGCCTTTCACGACCAAGGCACCGACCTTGCGTCGTTTACAGTACGAGTTCTCTGACCATATATGCGCCATGCGCAGATAGCGGCTGTCAAGCTGACGCTGTTTTTCTGTCTCTTCCTCGTCCTTCATTGTATATATCAATGGTTTATATTTACGTTCTTTTGCAATGGCAGGTCTTGTAGTGGCCCACTGCACGGGGTGATGCCTGCCTGACAATCACCCCTGCACCTTTGGAGAGGGGCTAGAGAGGGGTTTCTTAATCCCATTTCTCTCCAGCAGCGCATCAATCGTCGGCTCGCCACCCCGGAAGCGCTTATAGAGCGTCATGGGATGCTCCGTGCCACCCTTGGAGAGAATGCAGTCGCGGAAACGCTGCGCTGTCTCACGGTTGAAGATTCCCTCCTTTTTGAACACAGAGAAAGCATCGGCATCAAGCACCTCTGCCCACTTGTAACTGTAGTAGCCTGCTGCATAGCCGCCTGCCATGATATGCGAGAACTGTACTGTCATGCAAGTATTCGGCAGTTGCTTCGTGATGACGGCATCTTTCCAGGCGTTCTTCTCGAAAGGAATAATATCTTGTGTGAATGGTTTTTTCTGGGTATAATAAGCCATGTCAAGCAAGCCAAAGCTCACCTGACGCATGCAGGCATAGGCTACATTAAAGTTGCGGCTCTCCCGGATACGCTTGATAAGTTCATCTGGGATAGGCTCTCCCCTCTTGTAATGGAAAGCAAAGGTATGGAGGAACTCCGGTTCTACGGCGTAGTTCTCCATGAACTGTGATGGCATCTCCACGAAATCCCACCACACATTGGTACCCGAGAGGCTCTCGAAGCGCGTATTGGCAAACATACCATGGAGAGAATGGCCGAACTCATGGAGGAACGTCTCCACCTCACCAAGCGTCAGGAGTGCAGGCTTCGTAGCCGTAGGTTTCGTGAAGTTAGTCACCACACTCACGTGCGGCCTTACGTTCTTGCCTTTCTTTGTGATCCACTGACCTTGGAACTCTGTCATCCAGGCACCATCCTGCTTGCCTTCACGCGGATAGAAGTCAGCGTAGAACACGGCGAGGTAACTTCCGTCCTTGTCGAAGACCTCGTAAGCTTTTACGTCCGGGTGATAAACCTGAATATCCTTGTTCTCCTTGAACGTGATGCCATAGAGTTTATTGGCCAGTCCAAAGACACCTTTAATAACGTTGTCAAGCTGGAAATACGGCCGGAGCATCTCTGCGTCAAGATTATATTTCTCCATCTGTAACTTATGTGAATAATAGGAGAAATCCCAGAGCTCCAGCGTGAAGTCATCACCTTCAAGCTTACGCGCCTCGTCCTCAATAGCCTTCACCTCTTTAACAGCCATAGGCTTGTAGGCATCAATGAGGTCATAAAGCAATTTATACACATTCTTGACATTGCTTGCCATGCGATACTTGAGTACATAGTCGGCAAACGTATCATAACCAAGTAATTGGGCAATCTCACGGCGAAGGTTCACAATCCGCTTACAGATGTCGAGGTTGTTGGCATCATTATCATGGGTACACTCCGTGCTACGTGCCATGTAAAGCTGCTTGCGTAGGTCACGCTGCGTCGAATAAGTCATAAAAGGTGAATAGCTTGGGAAGTCGAGTGTAAACACCCACCCTTTGAGGTTGCGATCCTTAGCAGCCTGAGCAGCCGCATCAACGGCTGTCTCTGGCAGTCCGTCGAGCTGAGCCTTGTCGGTGATATGAAGCGTGAAGGCCTTGTTTTCTTTCAGCAGGTTCTGCGAGAACTTCAGTGCGAGCACCGATACTTCCTCCGTGAGTTTCCGCAATTCGTCTTTCCCCGCCTCATTGAGCAATGCGCCACTGCGCACAAATCCGTCATACTCCTTATCAAGCAGCATCTGTTCCTCAGGTGTCAGCTCGCGGTGATGGTCATAGACCTGCTTCACACGCGCAAAGAGTTTCGGATTGAGCGTCACGTCGTTCTCATGCTTCGTCAATATAGGACTGAGCTTCTGTGCCAGCGCCTCCATCTTCGGGCTCGTATTGGCGCTCATTAAGCAGGAGAACACGTTGGACACACGGTTGAGCAGGTCGTAATAGTGCTCGCCTTTCGAATCATCCGTCCAGGCGATGGTATTGTCAAACGTGGGTTCGTCGGGGTTATCTATGATCTTGGCGATGGCCTCGTCGTCACGGCGGATGCCTTCAAGAAAGGCGGGCTCAAAATCCTCGAAAAGTATCTTGTTGAACGGCACCGTGTCGTGGAGCGTTCCGTAAGGCTCCATAAACGGGTTCGGTCTCGTTGTCGGTTGCTGTGTATCGTTTTGAATATTTTTATTCCTTGTGCTTTCCATATCACATACAAAGGTAGTACTTTCTTTTGAGACTACCAAAGGTTTATTGCAAATATTTATCAGAAGGATATTTATGTGCGGGACCATAAAACACAACAAAATAACCTATAACATGTAACAATTTGATACAGCCGCAGAAGCGAATGAAAAATCAAAATCAACCGGATCTGAGCTTAGGAAGTTCAAGTCGGAAAAGAATAAAAAAAGCGAACCATAAGACTGACAGAGGAACAAAGCAAATTACTTCCCGGACTGCCTATCAGCCCAGAGGGTAGAGCAACTGACCAACCCCGACATAGCCGTCAGGATGCGGCAGAACTCACTTCAGGATATCATGACGGACAAGGAGAAACCTGATGATGGGAAGACGGTGCGGAGAGCCCGGCGTCAGTGACCTTGATACCAGTAGGTATCCGCTTCTTATCCTTCCCCTGACGGATGAAGTAAGAGACTGAATGTTCCTTGGTGCCATTGTATTTCTTGATTTCTACTGTTAGTGTTACTATGGTTTGTAAAGTTTCATTAGTGGGAAGATTCTGGACGATTTTACGCTCAAAAATACCAATTATCGCCCAAAAGTGGGAGCGCGCTCAAAAATGGAAAACCCTGCAACTCCATGAATTGCAGGGTTTTCAAGGGGTGGGAGGAGGGACTCGAACCCACGACATTCAGAACCACAAGCGGGATTGTTCACATCTTCAACTTGCTGATATAATGTATTTTATAAATGTCATATCTTCTATTTCAGTCAATTATCAGTCAATAATCACAACTTCTTCATGCAACCGAGTATCTTGAAAACGTGGGTTATCAGCTTTACAGGAATGTCCTGCGGCTGATACTCGCCCGATCTGTTGACAGAAACGAGATGCAGGTATTTATCCCCTTTCTCCGATTTCGTTACTATCTTCACCGTGCGCATGTCCTCGGTGATAATGCCATAGACTTCCCCGTAAAGGATAAAATCACGCCAATCCTTCATTTCTTTGATGGCTATGATGTCTCCATTGGAGATTAGCGGTTCCATAGAATGGCCGGTGATGTTGCACCACATCACACCTTCCTTGTTGTACGGCTTGAAGTCGATGTTGTACTCCGGCATGACCGTCTGGTCGTTGATGATGATGTCGAAACCGCCGAGGAAGTCGACATTGAAATATGGTCGGCCATGTGTATAGCTGATTGATGGCACGTTGACCGCCTGCTGGACGCTTGTGTTTTTGCCTGATATGGTGTCGGCTTGGCTATTGCCATCAGAGATGAGCATTGAGCCTTCACCATTAACAAGCCACTTGTATGGGACATTCAACCCTTCACAAATAGCATTGATTAGGTTTGTTGGTACAACCCTTTCACCTCTCAACACTTTCGAGAAATTGGATTGATTGAATCCTATTAACTTTGCGAATCCCGATGGGGAAACATTCTTGCTTTCGATGAGCATCTTAATTCTCATCACTACTTCCTTGTTTTCCATATCAGAATGTTTTTAATTGTTAAAAGAACTATATTTTTACTCATTTTATTTTGTTGTTAAGTTCAAAAGAACTATCTTTGCCGTCGTGATTGCTGCAAAATCGCACGACATTGACTTTTTGTATTTCAATATACATCTTCAACCCTCGGTGAAATTGCAGCTTTCACTGGGGGTTGATTCTTACAACCGACCTCCAACACATAAGGTTCAATCCGTGCAGTCCTTTTCGTCTTATCAACGATATATAAAACTGCTCTCTCAATGTGGATATACCCACACGCACGCAAATCCTGCTCCGTCTTGACCGTGACGACAGGTGCTTATGCCGAGAGGTATGTGCGCGAGGAAGAATGGCGGAAAGCATACGTTTCCACAGTTGGGATCATCGCCGGCCCAAACCCTATTCTTAGGGAGATAACCAAAGAAACCCGGTGGTGCTGCTTATCTATACATAAGCATAGACGGTCGTATGCGGTATCAACTTGAAATCAATTTACAAAATAATACATAATATGTCGGAAATTGTATTTTGTGGCGAAAATCGCCAAGTTTTAACCAACAGCCTGCTGGTTGCAGAAGTGTTCCACAAGACGCACGACAAAGTTTTGCGTGATATTCGTGAACTTGCTTGCAGTCAAGAGTTTAGAGAAACCAATTTTGGGTTGTCCTCGTATATCAACAAGCAAAACAAGAAAATGCCGATGTTCGTAATGAACCGTGATGGATTTACCATCCTTGCTATGGGATATACTGGAAAGAAAGCTATGCAGTTCAAGGAGAAGTACATCACCGCCTTCAACAAGATGGAAGCTTCACTCAATGAACAGCAGGAGAAACCGCAGCAACTTAGCGGAGCGGAGTACCTCCTCCAGCAGGCACAGCTCATGGTTGAGCAGGAGCGCAGATTGAAGACGCTGGAGAACCGCATGGACGCACTCGACAAGGAACGTGTTGAGAACGGCCGCAAGCTACTCACTGTTACCATTTCAGAGGAGAAGGTCGTGGAGCCCTCTCTGAGGGACAGAATCCGCCAGCTCGTGAACAGATACGCATCAGCCACGAACACCATGCAGAGGGATGTGTGGCACAAGGTCTATGACCGCCTGTATTACGGCTATCATATCTCCATCAGAGCTTACAAGAAAGCAAAGGGAGAGACGAACCTCGATGTCGCCGAGCGTAACCATTTCCTCGAAAAGATTTACGCTATTGTGTCAGACCTCGTTAGGGAGGAAGGACTGCATAAGGTCGGTTGTATCAGTAAGTCAAAGAACGATTAATATGTTTTACTATGAAGCAAAAAAGATTAAGCGAAAAAGAGAAGTATGAGGTAGCAAATTTTCTTGCTAAATCGTACTTTGAACTGAACTTCCCAAAGAGGAAACAAGGCGTATCAGCTCCGTATATTTTTCAATCTTGTCCTTGTCGCGTACAAGATTCAGTATTTGTAAAAATTCTGTTATTCTTTCTTTGCTTACTTTTATTTTTGATGGATTTGTTATTGTTGTTAGCAGCATATCAATAAACGCATTACATTCCTTGATTCCTCCTATTTCAGAATACCTAAGAATAGTGTACAATGTATGATTGATATACCAGTATTCAAGACCTAAAGGTTCGCTTCCAGTGATGAGATAAAGATATATAGACGCAAAACTATATTCAGCGGCAGCAGCGTGTCCAGTAGTATTATTATCAACTTGGGCAACCAATGTTTTCAGAATTTGTTCCTGCTTAACCAAATCCTCCTTTCTCCTGTTAAAATCAACCACCGTATAGATATTCCACCCTATCAGCATAGTAATCAACAATGATAGGATACCCACTATCACACCCATATAGTCCATCCCTACCATACACGGAAGTGAACGGCACAAGGCAACGATGCTCACTATAAGCGACACAGCCACGGTTACCCATGTTATGATGCGTTCTGTTTTCATATTTTCTCTTTTATATAAAGGTGTAACCCTTAATTTCTGCTTTGTAGTGTTAAATATAAGTTAAAAGAACTATATTTTTACTCATTTTATTTTGTTGTTAAGTTCAAAAGAACT
>ERZ773013.716-NODE-716-length-20560-cov-4.732407_pt1 | contig 20560 bp, 19 predicted proteins | sample MGYA00511670_ERZ773013 | MGnify/ENA primary metagenome ERZ773013 (study PRJEB29015, sample SAMEA2738120) | human oral metagenome | biome: human oral; feature: human-associated habitat; material: saliva | place: China | collected 2257 ... | reverse complement strand
TTCTTTATTTCTACAATGATTTATATTATAATAATGATAACGATTGTCTTAATCGATTAAAACGAATCCAATAAAGGAGATATATTTAATATGAAAAATAATACTTTATTAAAGGTGCTGTCAGCTACAGCTATATTTTCTGCTTTAGCTGCAATTGAAGCATACGATCATGATGATTTTGCATTCGCTGCAGATGAGAATCCTATTGTAGCTACAACAAACAGCCCTGCTACAACCAATAAACCTGTTACTAACAATGCAGCTACTAGTAATACTCCTGCAGTTACGAATGCAAACGCTAAACCAACAGCTAAACAAGATGTAAAAAATCTTAAAAATGGTGAATATTCAATCGATGTAAAAGCGACTAACTTTGCAACTGGTGGTCCTTCTATGGCTGCAGCTGCCATAAAAGCGGATGAAACTAAACTAACAGTTAAAGATGGAAAATATTCTGTTGACATCACATTCCAACCTATTAGTAGAGATATGAACGGAAAACAATTCAAAGGTTATTTAGGAGATTTAAAATACTATGATAGTAATGTAGAAAAACAAAATGTAAATAGTTCTACTCCTAAAGAAGCAACTATAGTTGAAAGTTATAAAGAATCAGAAAAAGACGATTACTTTGATACATATAAAAGTAAATATCCTGAACGAAAAGCTTATCCAAAAGTAATGTCATATTCTATTGACAAAAACAAAATCGATTCTAATAATAAATTAGAAACATACAATGAAGTCTATGTTCCTGTTATGGATTCTCTAATGCCTGGATTTGGGTTAGGAAACCAAAAACTAACTCTTACTTTCGACTTCAACACTATTAAAGAAAAAGTTACAGCTGATAACTATGAAGCTGCGACATACAAAAATCCAAACAAAGATAAAGAGTATACTGGAACTCCTCTTAAAAAAGAATTCCCTCTTAATGTACAAGGTCACTTAAGAAACGCTAATAATAATGATGAAGAATCATTATATGGTCCTGCACTAGATAGCAATGTAAAAGTTGAAAAAACTGGTGATAAATATAAATATACATTTAGACTTAAACCAGGTTTAGCTAATGTTGGTGGAGAATTCTACCCATTCGAATTAGCAAAAATTTCTTATCAAGACAAAGAAATTCCTCTTACTACATTAGCTTCTTCTAAAAAAGGTTCTATTAAAGAAGGTTCTATTGTTTCTGATAAATTACTTGAAAAAATTCAACTAGATGGAACTGCACCATATCCAAATGGAGCTTTAATGTCTCACTTTGTTACTTTACAACTTTACTATGATACTGCAAATGCTTGGAAAGATAGACCAGCAGTTATAGAAGATGTAGAAACTCCAAAACCATCTCCTAAACCAACGCCAACAAAACCTATTGAGGAAAAACCAAAACCAGTAGTATCAACTGTACCTGACCATGAAGTAGAAGCAGATAAAGTACCTAATACTTTCCCTACAAGTGTTAAAGGTGAATTAAAATATCAAAAAGATAACTCTCAACTTTCAACTTATGCTAATTTATTTGAAAAAGATGTGACTGTTGAGAAAGTTGGAGATAAATATAAATATACATTTAAAGTTAAAGAAGCAAAAGGAAATACATTTGTTACTAAACGTACAAATTATCAATTTTCAAAAATCACTCACAATGGTACTGAAGCTACTTTAACACCTTTAGAAGGTACAACTAAACAAGTTTCATTATTGGCTGATAAATTATTTGATAAACTACAACTTAAAACTACAGTTGTTACTAAACAAGATAAGCAAGGTAATGAAATTGATACTACTTTAGAACTTAATTTTACTGCTGTAGAAAAAAATGTTGAAAAACCATACAATACTGTTCCAGCTACTTTACTAGATGCAACTATAGAAAAACCATCTATGGGTAACGGTGCATTATTAGGTGATAAAACTCGTGTCGAAAAAATTGGGGATACATACCACTACTATGTTACTTTTAAAGATTTACAATTTGCTGGATTAACTGGTTCAGTTGATAACCTTAAAGTAAATGGACAAGCTGCAGATGCTAAAGATCTAGGTGGTGAATTAAACGAAAAACAATATCACTTTACTAGTTCAGATAAATTAACAGTTACACCAGTAACTATAGATGTATTAGTTGGTGGTAAACCATTCCATAAAAATACACCAGCTCGTATTTCATTTAACTGGGATAAAGCTACTAGCTTAACTGAAGAAGCAGTAAATAAATTACATGCAGATGAAACAGCTAAAGCTGAAGCGGTGAAACTTGCTAAAGAAAAAGCTGAGGCTGATAGACTTGCTAAAGAAAAAGCTGAGAAAGAAAAAGCTGAAGCTGAAAGATTAGCTAAAGAAAAAGCTGAAAAAGAAAAAGCTGAAGCTGATAGACTTGCTAAAGAAAAAGCTGAAGCTGAACGATTAGCTAAAGAGAAAGCTGAAAAAGAAAAAAATCAACCTGCTTACTTTAGTAATCCAAAAGTAACTTTCAATGAAGATAAATCACTTGCAACATTTGCGGATAATGATGGAGACACTCCAGTTAAAGTTACTATCCCTACTGAAGGTTTAGAAAATGACGTATATGAATTAGAAGTTGTTAAAGCAACTGTTCCAGGATTAGATAGTAATAACGAAGTATATGATATTCACTTTGTTACTAAAGATGGAAAAGTTCGCCAAATTAAACAACCTGCTTCTATCAAAGTTCCAGTTGAAAGAAAAGTAATATCTGCTTATCAAATCGATAAAGATGGAACTAACAAACAAAATATTGAAAACTTCTCAAATGTTAAAGAAAATAATGTTAACTATGTAGTAATTGAAGCTAAACACTTTAGTTTATACGGATTCGAGTATGAAAATACTGAAACTCAACAAGTTACTCCACAACCTTCTACAAGTGAAAAAGAAGTTAACAAGCCTGTACAAATATCTGTTCAAAATAATGAGGTGTCAAAACCTAAACTAAACAGTAAAAACAGAACTAATAACAGTGTTGAAATTAAAAACAACAAAAAAGAATTACCAAAAACTGGTATCAATACTTCTTCTGCACTTGGATTAGGGTTTATTGCATTATTATCAGCACTATTACTTAACAGAAAAAGAAGTAAATAATTAATTTTAAATAAGGAGAATAATTATTACAATGAAAAGAAACACTATTATTAAAGTGATGTCTGCTAGTATACTAGCAGCATCACTTGCGGTAGTTGATTTTCCGACAAATTTGCAACAAACCAAATATATCCATGCAGTTGGTACACAAGAAGTATCAGTTGATGTCGCCGCTCATCTACTAAATGCAAATAATTCTGGACAACGTTCTATGGGAGACGCTGCTTTAGAAAAAGTTAGCATAAAAAAAGTTGGTACCCAATATCAATACACTATTATTTGGAAAGATATAGAAAAGAGTAAACTATCTGATGGTATATCTAAATTTTGGGTTGAAGGAAAAGAAGTACCACTTACATCTACTACCTACCCTAATGTTACTAATCCTAAACAAGCCGTATTTACTCTTCCAGAACTTAAGTCTACTCTTAATGTAGAAGTATTCGTTCAAACTATGGAGAATATTTCGCAAGGAGCTGGACGAAAACCAGCAATTTTACAATTAGATACAAATGGTGTTTCAAAAAAATTAGAAACTTCAACTACTGATAAACAAAATACAACTACAGATAAAACTACACAAACAGATAACAATACTAAACAGGCAGAAGCTGATAACTCAGCTAAAGAAGATGCAAGTCAAAATTCTGCTGCAAAGGCTGCTAAAGAAAAAGCTGAAAAAGAAAAAGCTGAAAAAGAGAAGGCTGAAAAAGAAAAAGCTGAAAAAGAAAAAACTGAAAAAGAAAAAACTGAGAAAGAAAAAACTGAGAAAGAGGAAACAAAAAAAGCTCCTACTCCTCCTAAGAAAAGAACACCAGTTCCCTCTACTCCAAAAGGTGGTAAATTAGAAGATGTAATATTTTTTAGAGGAGTAAAAGTTTCACTTTTAATGGTAAGTAATCCTGGTCAATTATCAATGGGACATAAGGCTCTAGATGGTATAACTGTTTTTAGAGATTCTAGAAATACTTATCATTATTTTGTTAAATTTCATAATATCAACATGGGTAAATTTTCAGATGGTATATCTAAATTTTGGGTAAAAGGAACACCATATCCAGTAACTTCTACTGGTGGAGCCAATAATCAAGTTGAAGTTCACTTTACAAGTAGTGAAAAACTTCAAAAAGTTCCAGTATCAGTTTTTGTACAAACTATGGAAGATATTATGCCTGGTGCAGGTAAAAAAGATGCAATTCTATCTTTAGACTGGTCAAATGTAAAAGAAGAACCTGGAAAATTTTATGTTACTGGCGGAGAACCTGGGGAAAATCCTGACGTAAGTCCTAGTAGCAAACAGGCTAAGGGTGATCAAACTAATGGTAATTCAAAAGATAACTCTACTGATAACAACGATGGTCGTGTTGATAACTCTGAAGAATTTTCAGAAACTGGTTTAAATAGTAAAACTGGTTTAAATAGTAAAACTAATTTAAAAAGTAAAACTAGTTTGAAAAGTCAATATATAATAATACCTAGTGCTGCATCACTTCTTGGAGCTATACTTGTATTTATTAAAAGAAGACTATTTTAAATAACCCCTTATCAAAGTTAAAATATTAGAACTTAAATCACTCTAATACTGCTAACTAAAAAGGAGTTGACTCTATATTAATATAATTAATGAGTCATCTCCTTTCCTATGTTAAATAATTTGAAAGTGAGTAATAATAATGAAAAGAATATTTAAGTTTATTACAATAATTATTGCCACACTTGCACTTATATTTACGTCTAGTAATTCATTATTCGTAAAAAATGCTAGAGCCGAAGATAAAGTGTACACTGTTCCTGTTGAATTGTGGCATTCTGATAATAATGGAAAATTATCAATGGGTAATAAAGCTTTAGCTACTCACGCTAAAGTAACAATTCATGATAATAATTCATCTACAATAACAGTCCAATTCGTCCCTATGGACTTTAATAATATGCATGGACACCTACTATCTTTAAGTATTTATTCATCCCCTATTTTCTCTGGTAACCTTACTGCCGCTTCTGTTGATAGTACATATAACGATACTAATCTTGACGGTGGAAGTAGTTCTTATCCTGGAACACTAAGCTTCAAATTTTCTGAAGCAAAGCCAGAAAAAATTGGTGTTCGAGTTTCAGTAGATGCTATGAATAAAATAATGGGTGGTGACGCAGCACAAAATGCCATTCTAAAATTTAATTGGTCTGCTGCTAAATCAACATCTGGATCTGATAGTGATTCTAAAGATAATAATCAAAAGAAAAATAATGAATCTAACAATGATCAAAAAGCTTCTGATAATAAAACAACAGATAATTCTAACAATAAAAATCTAGATAAATATTTTAGTGATAATCAAAAAACTGAAAAAGCTGGTATTTATACTGTTGACATAACAGGATCTTACTTAAATCCATTAACTGGAGTTACAGCTGATGGTGGTACAAAAAATGCAGCAATCGGTGAAGGTATGGTTCAAGGTGTTATATCCCCTATTAACGGCGGTGGCGATATAAGTGAAGCTATGAAAAATCAATCGAACAGCGAAAAACGTTGGTCTAAAGCTTTGCTACAACGTACTAGTGATGGAAAACTATATGCTACTGTTCGTATTCACCTAATGAATTGGGTAAAACGTAGTAGTGAACAAGGACCTTTTATAAAAGTTTTACAAAAAGATGGAGAGTTTAAACAAGTTGAAGCTACTGAAACAAAAGTAAATATCGAGCAATATAAAGATAGTTACGTTGATTACCGCTTCGAGGTACCTAATGAAAACTTTTTAGCTATGGTACAAATGTATGTTGAACCAATGAATAGACCTGTTCGTTTCTTTGTAGAAGTAAACCCAAACACTATTCAAGAAGGAAATAGCGGACTAGACATGGAAGTTATAGAAGAAAAAGATTACTTACCATACTACATTGCAGGTGGTGTTGGAATATTAGTAATCTTAGTCGGAAGCTTTACTATACCGAAAAAAAGAAAAAATAAATAATATGTTAAATAGGAGATACAATATGAAAAATAAATTTATAATCCTTGTTTCTTCACTATTAGCATGTTTATTAATTCTTTCTGGTTGTTCTTCAACTAAGAATAGTTCTTCTAGTTCTAGTGATCCAAATCTTGCGGATAAAGCTTTTAACGAAACAATTGATTTAACAGGTGTTAATAAGGATAAAAAATCTGAAGAAGAAAATGGTAAACGAGTTATTATGGATTCAGTTGCACTTAGCCAAGTAGCTGATGTGCTAGATATTAAATTAGCTGGTATTCCTTCTACAAAATTAGGCCGTATGCCAAAAAGGTACGAGAATACTGTACAAATAGGTTTACCTATGAATCCAAATATGGAAGTAATAAAGTCTATCAACCCTACCGTTGTTTATGCACCAGATAGTTTAAAAGATTGGTTAAAAGAAGGTTTTGAAAAAAATAATATTCCACATAAATTTGTTGATATTCGAAGTGTAAATGGATTATATTCAGTTACTGAAGATTTAGCAAATACATTTGGAAAAAAAGAAAAGTTTGCTCAATTAAAAAAAGATTACAATTTATTCTTTGTTGATTTTAACAAAAAAATCGAAAATAAGAAAAAACCTAAAGTACTAATCTTAATGGGATTACCTGGAAGCTATATGGCTGCTTCAGACAAATCATACGTGGGTAATTTAGTTAAATTAGCTGGTGGAGAAAATATAATAAAAAGTAATGATGAGTTTTCTCCATTAAATCTAGAAACTGCTTTAAACGAGCAGCCTGATATTATTTTACGTACTGCTCATGCAATGCCTGATACTGTAAATGAGATGTTTAAGAAGGAATTTGAAAACAATAAAAGTTGGTCTCATTTTGAAGCGGTAAAAAATAATAAAGTCATAGACCTAGATAGCTCAATATTTGGTATGACCGCTACATTTGACTATCAAAAAGGATTGGAAGAATTAGCTAAAATATTTTATGCTAATTAAATCTTATAACACCAGAAGAATATTTCTTCTGGTGTTATAAAAATATAGTAAAGGAGATTATATTTTGAAAGATAAAAAAACACTCGCTTTTATTATTGTCATAATATTATTAATTAGCACCATTTTTATCTCCGCTAACAGTGGTAGTATAAAAGCTTCAGTAAGCGAGTTATTAGTAGGTATATTTAATAAAAAATATGCTAATGTTAATGCAATAATAGATGTGAGATTTCCTAGAATTATTATTACTATTTTAGTAGGAGCTGCTTTAGGAGTAAGTGGTTTATTACTTCAAACAGTTCTTAAAAATCCCCTAGTTGATCCTAGTCTTATTGGTGTATCTAGTGGTGCTAATTTATTTTTATACCTTGGAATAGGTTTATTTCCTCAAGCACTTATTTTTAAATCTATCTTTTCAATAATCGGAGGAATAATTGGCTTTATCTTAATATATTATCTTGCAGGAAAAACTAAAAACAATGTAAAAATAATTTTAATTGGTATCGCAATTAGTTATTTCTTCAGTGGAATCTCTAGTAGTATCCAATACTTAAATCAATCAAACTCTACTACTTCTACTGCTTTCAAGACTGTTGCGCTTGGTACAAAAAACTGGGATGATGTTTCTTTACTTTTTAGATGGCTACCAATATTACTTATTATTAGTTGGCTTCTAGCAAAACTATGTAATATTTTCGCACTAGATGATAATATAATTACTTCGCTTGGAATTAATATAAATTATATTAGACTTTTGATTTCATTTATTGCAGTTGCACTGGCATCTATTACTACTGCCGTATCTGGTGTACTGGTATTTTTAGCGTTAATAGTTCCACATATTGCTAAGATAATAATTGGTAGAAATCACATATACACTATACCTTTTAGTGCATTACTTGGAGCATTTGTATTTTTACTTTTTGATACTTTAGGACGTTTAGCATTCTCTCCAATAGAAATTCCTGCAGATTTGATAATGATGGTTATTGGTGGTCCTGCATTTATTATTCTTGTGAAAAAAGGAGTAAACTAATGACAAATATTATTGAAATAAAAAACCTATCATTTAGTTATAATAAAGATAATAATATATTTAATAACCTATCACTAGATATCAAAAAAGGAAAAATAACGACAATACTTGGGAAAAATGGTTGTGGTAAAAGTACATTGATTAAACTTTTAGCTAAAAACTTAAACTACAATAGTGGTAGTATAAAATTAGAAAATAAAGAGTTAAGTAGTTATAAACTTAGAGAGCTTGCTAGTATATTATCAATAGTTTATCAAAAAAATGAGACACCAAAAGAAATTACAGTTAATGACATGGTTAGTTTTGCACGACTTCCATATCAAAATATCTTCTTCTATAAAAAATCAAAAGAAGATATTGAAAAAGTTGATTTTGCTTTAAAACATACGAATTTAACTGAGTATAAGGAGAAGTATGTCTCTGAATTATCAGGAGGACAATTACAACGTGTCTATATTGCAATGTGTCTAGCACAAAGCACAGATATTATAATACTAGATGAACCTACTACATTTTTAGATATTAAATATCAAAAATCAATAATGAAATTAATAAAACATCTAAATAATACACTCGGTATTACTATTATTATGGTACTACATGATATAAATCAAGCTCTTACGTACAGTGATTATATAGTGGGATTACTAAATGGAGAAGTAGTTAAAAACGACTCCGCTGATAAATTTTATGACGAAAAGCTATTAAATAAATTATATGATGCTGATATAAAAATTGAAGATAAAAAAATTATTAGTTGGTAAGTGAATAAACAAAGAAAACTCGAGCATATAATAATGCTCGAGCTTTTTTAATCAAATAAATCTTTTGCTTTTCTACTTACTTTATCAATGAAGCTTTCATCTTCTTCTACTTTTTCATCTTTAAGTTTTGCTAATTGTAAGTATAGTTCTCTTTCTTTTGATGATAATGATTTAGGGATTTTTATTGACACTACAATATAGTGATCACCTTGTCCATATCCCATTACATTTTTTACACCTTTACCAGCTAAACGGAATTTTCTACCGTGTTGAGTACCTGCTGGAACATTCAACTCAATAACACCAGTTAATGTTCTAACATCCACTTTTGTACCAAGTGCTGCTTGCGCTGGTGATAATTCTAATTCTGTATAGATATCATCATCTTCACGTTGGAAGTATGAATCACTTGAAACTGATACTTCAATGAATAAGTCTCCTGCTGGACCACCATTCTCTCCTGCTCCACCTTTACCTTGCAGACGAACTCGTTGTCCTGAGCTTATTCCTGCTGGAATCTCAACTTCATATTCAACTTCTTTGTTATTATATCCTTTACCGAAACAGTGTGGACATTTATCTTTAATTATTTTTCCACGTCCTTGACATTCAGAACATGTTCTTTGGCTTTGGATTCTACCAAATGGAGTATCCTGATATACAGCTTCTTGACCAGAACCATGACATCTAGGACATTCAGTTACAGATGAAGGGTCTTTTGCACCTGTTCCGTGACAGTGATCACATTCCACATCTTTACGAAGCTTAATTGTTTTTTTAGTACCAAAAACAGATTCTTCAAAAGTAATATGCATTCTATGCAGTAAATCATCACCTTGTCGTGGAGCATTAGGATTTCTTCTTCCGCCGCCTCCACCAAAGAAGCTAGAGAATATATCTCCTAAATCATCAAAGCCACCAGAGAACCCTCCAGAGAATCCGCCACCGAATCCTCCAAAGCCTCCAAAACCACCTTGGCCACCTGCACCACCATCAAAGGCTGCATGACCAAACTGATCATATTGAGCTTTTTTATTTTCATCGCTTAATACTTCGTAAGCTTCAGTAATCTCTTTAAATTTTTCTTCTGCACCCTCTTCTTTATTTATATCCGGGTGGTATTGTTTTGATAACTTACGATAAGCTTTTTTTATTTCTGCTGCACTTGCTCCTTTACTAAGACCAAGCACTTCATAATAATCTCTTTTAGCCATTTTCTACCTCTCCTTAAATTTTAAATGAGGGAGCAGAACCTAAGTCCAGCTCCCTTTTTTTCTAAAATTTATTATTTTTTCTCAGTGAAATCTGCATCAATTGTATCATCATCTTGATTGCTTGATTCTGTGTTAGCACCTTGAGCTCCTGCTGCTGCATTTGCTTGTTCATAAAGTTTCATAGTCATTTCTTGAACAGCTTTATTTAATTCATCTTTAGCTGCTTTGATTTCTTCGAAGTTATTATTTTTAATAGCTTCTTTTAATGCATCGTTTTTAGTTTTGATTGCATCTAATAAGCTTTGATCAACTTTATCTTTAGCATCTTCTAAAGCTTTATCTGCTTGGAATGAAAGTTGGTCAGCTTCGTTACGAACATCAGCTTCTTCTTTACGTTTAGCATCAGCATCTGCATTAGCTTCAGCTTCTTTAACCATTCTATCGATATCTTCATCACTTAATGAACTACTTGATTCGATAGTAATTTTTTGTTGTTTTTGAGTTCCTAAATCTTTAGCAGTAACATTTACGATACCATTTTTGTCGATATCGAATGTAACTTCGATTTGAGGTACTCCACGTGGAGCTGCTGGAATATCTGTAAGTTGGAATCTTCCTAGAGTTTTGTTATCAGCTGCCATTGGGCGCTCACCTTGTAGTACATGGATATCTACTGCTGGTTGGTTATCTGCAGCTGTAGAGAACACTTGTGATTTTGAAGTTGGGATAGTTGTATTTCTTGGAATTAATACTGTCATAACTGATCCCATAGTTTCGATACCTAATGATAATGGAGTTACGTCTAATAATACTACGTCTTTAACGTCCCCTGTGATTACCCCACCTTGGATAGCAGCACCCATAGCTACTACTTCGTCTGGGTTTACACCTTTATGAGGTTCTTTACCCATTTCTTTTTTAATAGCTTCTTGTACTGCTGGAATACGAGTAGATCCACCAACTAAGATTACTTGATCGATATCACTTGGAGTTAATCCAGCATCTTTAAGAGCTTGACGAGTTGGTACTAATGTTTTTTCTACTAAATGACGAGTTAATTCATCAAATTTAGCACGAGTTAAAGTATTTTCTAAGTGAACTGGTCCGCTTTCTCCTGCAGAGATGAATGGTAATGAAATTTGTGTTGATGTTACACCTGATAAGTCTTTTTTAGCTTTTTCAGCTGCATCTTTTAGACGTTGCATTGCCATTTTATCTTTTGATAAGTCAATACCTTGTTCTTTTTTGAATTCTTCTACTAAGTAATCAATGATAGCTTGGTCAAAGTCATCACCACCAAGTAAGTTATCTCCTGATGTAGCTAAAACTTCGAATACTCCATCACCTAATTCTAAGATAGATACGTCGAAAGTACCACCACCAAGGTCAAATACTAATACTTTTTGATCAATATCAGTTTTATCTAAACCATAAGCTAATGCTGCAGCTGTTGGTTCGTTGATAATTCTTTCTACTTCTAATCCAGCGATTTTACCAGCGTCTTTAGTTGCTTGACGTTGAGCATCGTTGAAGTATGCAGGTACTGTAATAACTGCTTTAGTAACTTTTTCTCCAAGATAGCTTTCAGCTGTTGCTTTTAAGTTTTGTAAAATCATAGCTGAAATTTCTTGTGGTGAATATTTTTTACCATTAACTTCTACTTTATAATCTGTACCCATGTGACGTTTAATAGAAATTACTGTATTTGGGTTTGTAATTGCTTGACGTTTTGCTACTTCCCCTACTTGAATTTCGTCACCTTTAAATGCTACTACAGATGGTGTAGTTCTGTTTCCTTCTGGGTTAGGGATGATTTTAGCTTCCCCACCTTCTAATACTGCTACTGCACTATAAGTTGTTCCTAAGTCTATACCAATAATTTTTGACATGTTTTTGTCCTCCTATTTTATATTTATTCTAAAATTTCTAGTTTTTTTGTTAAAATATACTATTCTAACAAAACATTTATATTTATTATTCTTACTCCTAACTTTTTTCTTCACCTTTCAGGCTTGAAAAAACTAAGGCTCAGTTGATACTTTCAAATCATTTCGTCACTGCGTTCCTTATTCTTTGAGTATCTTTGAGAAGCTCCCTCGTAATCATTTCTTCGTATTTTCAATACTCAAAATGTTAACGATGTAGCCTTTAAGAATTTACCTTAACCATTGCTGGTCTGATTACTCTATCTTTTAATTTGTAACCTTTTTGGAAAGTGTCTAAAATTGCTCCACTTTCTTTTTCACTATCTTCGTCTTGCATTACTGCATGGTGATAATTTGGATCGAATTGAGCATTTTCTGTTTCGATTAACTCTACTCCTTCTGATTTTAATACATTTAATAGCCCTTCATAAACCATCTCAACACCTTTTAGTAATGATTTGATTTCTTCGTTATCACTTTCTACCTGTAATGCTCTTTCTAAATTATCTAAGCTAGGTAAGATTTCAGTAATAACTTTTTGACTTTTATAAACATTATTTGTTTCAATTTCTTTGTTTTTACGACGTTTAAAGTTTTCAAACTCCGCATAAAGTCGTAAATACTTGTCTTCTGATTGTTTTAATTCTTCTTCTAGTTTATCAACTTTTTCTTGAAGTAATTCTTCTGCTGTTTTTTCTTCTACAACTTCTTCTTTAGTTTCAGTTGTTTCAGTATTTTCAACAGTTTCTTCTACCTCTTCTAAGTTTTCATTTCTTTCTTCAGTAGTCATCTCTACCTCCTAAATTATTTCAAATTGTTATTTAGATTATCTCTGACACATCCTATTAATGTCATTATTTTTGAATAGTCCATTCTCTTAGGTCCAAAAACGGCTATTACACCTTGACCTTTTGATGTGTTATATTTACTAGATACTAATGAAAGGTCTGCAATATTTTCAAGCTCTAATTCCTTACCTATTTTTATACAAGTATCTGAATCAGTAACCTCTACATTGTGGTCTAGTAACTCAACAATCTTATCATCTTCTAAGAGCGATACTACTTCTTTTAACTTTTCTACATTATCTATATCAGGTTGTTTTAGTAAATTGTACTTACCTCCTAATGCTACAGTTTTTTTTATTTTATTTTGAAGCAATCTATTTAAGGCAACTACGATCATGTCGTAATTATTAACTTTAGTTTTTAAATACTTCTCAAGTTCTCCATGTATTATTACATGGGCTGTTGCCATATCTACATCATAAAAGTAAGTTTGCAAGAGTTTATTCACTTCTGCTATATCCTCTGCAGTAAAATCTGCATCAAGTTTATAGTTTTGTTGGAATACCTCTCCTATATTAGTTACTAATATAACTAAAATACTTCGACTACTTAAGAGTATAACTTCTACTTTATTAATTCGTCTATCAGCTTTTGTAGGAGCTAAGATAACTGCCGTACAATCTGTTAAGTCTGATAAAACTATAGCATTTTTTTCTAAATAGTTATCCTCTGATACATATTTATCACTCATAAGTTCTTTTAACTTTTCACTCTCGCTACTAGTAAGCTCATAATCTTTTTTTATATAATCTACATAATAGCGATATCCTTTTTCAGAAGGAACTCTCCCTGATGAAATATGTGTTTTTTTTATCAACCCTTCTTTTTCTAATTTACTCATATCATTTCTAATAGTTGCTGAACTAAAATCAATGCTTTGAGCTAGTTGCTTAGATCCAACAGGTTGATTAGTAGTTATAAAATTTTCTACTATAGATTGAAGAATAAGTACTTGTCTATCTATTAACATGTTTATCACCTATCTTCATTTTGTTTTTAGCACTCTAAACACCTAAGTGCTAATCACATTATTAATATTACCATTAAGGTCAAAAAAAGTCAATAGTTTTTTTAATATTTTTTTGACTTTTTTTGACTTTTATTTTTCTATCTTAATAAAAGGCTTAAAATAAAGGTTTTTGTTATTTTATTATATATTATTAAATTAAAGTTAAAAAATTAAAGGTTGCTTTTACTAATTAAAATTAGTATGTTATAATAAATACTAATATATAAATACACTAGGAGGAATTAGATGAAAAAATTACTTACACTATGTACGTTAATTTTATCCACCATACTTATACTAACTGCTTGTAGCAGTGAAAAGAAAAAAGTTTATACAGAAAAAAATGGTAAACAAGAACATGTAACTACAATATATTATAAAGGTGAAACTGTAAATAAAGTCGTTACTAATTCAACATTAACTACTGACAAAGCAAATTTAGATTCTACATTAGATGATATTAAATCTACTATCTCACAAAAACCAAATTTTGATGGTTATACACGTTCTGCAGAAATTAAAGATGGAAAAGTCGTTATTACTACTGAAATTGATTATGATAAATTAGACTTTGAAAAATATAAAGGAAGAGTTCACCTATCTGGTTCAGATACATTAGAAAATGAAAGAAAGTTAGAAACTGTTGAATATCATCTTAAAGATGCAGGAGCTACTGAGAAAAAATAATAAATATTATACTGAGGTAAATAAATTGAAGAAAATACTTAAATTAATTGTACCCCTCCTAGCAACACTAGTTTTATTAACTGCTTGTAGCGGTGAAAAAACAAAGGAATTTATAAAAAATTCTGATGGACATGAAATTAAAGCTACTCTTTATTATAAAGGTGAAGTTGTTAATAAATTTGTGACTGTTGATACAATAATTAATAATAAAGATAATATTACTGTTGATTTTGTTCAGCAGGCATTACAAAACAGTATAGGAAATATATCAGGTTATTCTTATAATGTTGAAGAAAAAAATGGAAAAATTACTATTACTTATGTAATTGATTATAATAAGCTAGATTTTGAAAAAGCTAAATCTGTGCATGCAGTTCCAGAAAACACACTTGAAGAAGCAAGAAAACTTAGCACAATTACAAAAAATATAAAAGATGCAGGCTTTAAAGAAAAATAATATATTGAGGTAAATAAATGAAAAAAATACTAAAATTAATTGCACCTTTACTAGCAATACTAGTCTTATTAACTGCTTGTAGCAAAGAAAAAACAAAGGAATTTATAAAAAATTCTGATGGACATGAAATTAAAACTACTCTTTATTATAAAGGGGACGTTGTTAATAAGAGTGTCACTGTTGATACAATAATTGATAATAAATATAATCTTACTGTTGATTTTGTTAAGCAGGCTCTACAACACAATATAAAAAATATATCTGGCTATACGTATAATGTTGAAGATAAAAATGGGAAAATAACCGTTACTTATGTGATTGATTATAATAATCTAGATTTTGATAAAGCTAAATCAGCACTTACAATTCCCGAAAACTCTCTTGAAGAAGCAAGAAAACTTAGTACAATTACAAAAAGAATAACAGAGAATGGATTTAAAGAAAAATAAAATATAATGAGGTAATCACATGAGAAAAATACTAAAATTAATTACACCCTTACTAGCAATGTTAGTCTTATTAACTGCTTGTAGCAGTGAGAAGACAAAAGTATATACGAAATCAATTGATAATCAAGATCTTCAAGTAACTATTTATTATAAAGGAGATTCTGTAAATAAAATAGTTTCTGAAAATACATTAACTGTTGGTGGTGATGATATAAACTCAGCAATAGAATCTATAAAAAAATCAATTAAAGATAATAATGGGCATCCAATTGATAATATTGCTGGATATTCTTATAAAGTTGAGGAAAAAGATGGGAAAGTTCATATTACATGGGAAACAGACTTTAATAAATTAGACTTTGATAAATATAAGGCTGCAGTTAATGTTCCAGAAAACTCACTTGACGAAACTAGAAAACTCAGCTCAGTTGAAAAAAACCTAACTAACAATGGTCTTAAAGAGAAAAAATAAAGAAAGAGGTATATAACATTGAAAAAATTTTTAAAAATTATTGCACCATTACTAGCTACTCTACTTTTAGTAACTGCTTGTTCAAGCAAAAATACTTCTAATCATAGTGAAGGAGAATCAAGCGAAAAACAAAAGGTATTTATTTCTAATAACAGCGAAGGAGAATCAACGGAAGTCACTGTATTTTACAGTGGTGATAATGTTAATAAGATGTCGTCAAAAGCTACATATAATATTAAAGGTACTTCCCCAGATGAAGAATATAATTCAGTTAAAAAAAGTTTTGATGAAAATCTAAAAGATGTAGTTGGTGTTACTTATAGCGTAGAAAAGAAAGATAATAAAATTAATATCAATTATGATGTAGATTTCACAAAAATAAATTATGATAAAGACAGAGAAAAACTTGGGTTTAAAAAACCATCACTTGATGAAGAACGTAAATTAAATAATGTACAACAACAACTTGAAAACAATGATTTGAAAGAAAAAAAATAATTGGAGGTTACTTCTAGTATGAAAAAAATCCTTAAAACTAGTTTAATACTTTCTTCTATACTATTAATATTTACAGGTTGTTCAAATAAAGAAAATAAGCAATCTAATAATGTAGAAAATCAATCACAAGATAATAATAAATCTAGTGAAAATACAGAAAAAAAAGATACTGTTCTTGTTAAGAATTATGTTATTTCTGAAGAAGGAAGTATGATTGATGTTGAAGTTGAATATAAAAACAATATAGCACAAAAAATGACTCAACTTTTCGTTAATAAGCCAATCTCAGAGTTAACGCAAAATGAAAAATTTAAGTTTGATGATGTAATAGAATCAATGCAATCTACAGAAGCTAAAGAAAAAATAATTGAAGAATCTAAAGGTCTTAAATTAATAGCTAAAGAAGAAAACAATAATCTGACTATTAAAGCAATATTAGACTTAAATGAAATTTCTGAAAGTGATGCAAAAGATGCCCTAGGTAATTTTGATGGTTCACTAGATGATGCAAGAAAAATCGATAATTTTGAAAAAATTCTTGCTAAACTTGGCGTCATAGAGAAAAAATAACTTAACTATAGAAGCTAAACAATAGTTTTAGCTTCTTTATTTTTTACCTTAGCTTGTATCTTATAGATAATTTTAGTATAATTAATAAGCAATAGAAGTTACAGAGGTGAGAAATTTGGAACTAATAGAACTTAGAAAAGAACTTGAAGAAATTGAAAAAAGAATAACAGAGTTTAAAACCTCTTTAAAAATAGAAGATAAAGAACAACGAGTAGCTGAAATTGAAAATATGATGCTTGATGCTGATTTCTGGAGTGATAGTGATAATGCAAGTGCTCTCGTTACAGAATCTAAGAGTATAAAAAAAGAATTAGATGAATTCTCTAATATGATTGACTATCTAGAACACTCTCAAGAAATGGTTGAATTTCTACGTGATGAAGAAGATAAAGAAATTTATGCTGACCTAGAAGAAACAGTGGCAATCCTTAAAGATAGTGTTGAAGATTTTAGCTTTAGATTGCTATTTTCTGAAGAATATGATAATAATAATGCTATTTTGGAGATTCATGCTGGAGCTGGGGGTACTGATGCTACAGATTGGGCAGAAATCATGTTGCGCATGTATGAAAGATTCTTCTCAAAACAAGGATTAAAATACAGTTATTTAAACTATCAATCAGGTGATATCACTGGTGTAAAATCAGCAACAATAAAGGTTGAAGGAGACTTTGCTTATGGATTACTAAAAGGTGAAAAAGGTGTGCATCGTGTTATTCGTATCTCCCCTTTTGATCCTTCTGGCAAACGACATACCTCATTTGCCTCTATTGATGTTATGCCAGAATTTTCAGATGATGAAATTAATATAGAAATTAATAATGATGATTTGAAAATTGATACATATCGTGCTCAAGGTGCTGGTGGGCAACATATTAACACAACAGATTCAGCAGTACGTATTACTCACCTTCCAACAGGAATAGTAGTTCAGTCTCAAGCTGAAAGAAGCCAAATTAAAAATAAAGATACAGCAATAAAAAACCTTAAATCTAAGCTTTATCAATTAGAGTTAGAAGAAAAAGAAAAAGAATTAGCATCTATTCGTGGAGAGCAAAAAGATATAGGTTGGGGATCTCAAATTCGTTCATATGTCTTTACTCCTTATACTATGGTTAAGGATCATAGAACAAACTACGAAGTTTCTACCGTTGATAAAGTAATGGATGGCGACATTATTGATTTTATTGATGCTTATCTTCACTATAATATGAAAGAAAAAGAAGTGTTGTAAAAATACAACACTTCTTTTCTATATATCATTCTAGTTTACTTTTACATATCCTTGATCTAATAGATAATTTTCAGCTTTTTCAAAACTAACATCTGAAGTAGTAGTATCAACAGAAGTACCTGGGAGACCTATTAATTTATTTTTATCTACCTTAGTATAATCAACTGTTATCGTCTCATAAGCTGCATCATCTTGAAAATCTACCTTTTGTTCTAGCCCTTCAATACCTTTGTATTTTTCCATTATAGGCTTAGCATATTCTATAAATTCCGCTTTAGTAACACCCATTTGTTTGTAGTTCATTATATTGTATGCCGTTTGTTTAAGCACCTTATCTCCCTTATGATAATATGTAACTTCTAATTTTACTCCATTTATGAAGAGATAATACCCCATAAACCATATAAGGAGGGGAGCATAAATCAGCGCTACCGCCATAACAATTTTGTCTGCAAAATCAGTATTGTAAGTCATCAGACGCTTCAGAATCCAGAGAATCATAACAGATATAGATATCATGGATGGTCCCCCTACTCTATTAAATGTATCTTTATATGGAAACATCAAGGTAAGTTTTGGTTCATCCTGTAAAAATTCTAATTGCATTAGTTACCCTTTCATCTTGTTTATTATTTAAATCTCAGGATAATCATCTCTTGGAGACTTATAGTTAAAAATCTTCCGACAGATCTGGACATTCTGTATCACTTGTATCCATTACTCTCAGTTCATGATTCCTAGTGTTTCTCTAAATTCTGCTACCATTATACTCTTTTTATAACATTATTTCTACAAATCAGAGATTGAATACTATCTAAAGTTGGTTTCTGCAAATATTATAGAGCTCTTTTTTTGTCTAGGAAAACATGCTATAATGATAGAATTGATAGGCGAGAAAAGAGAGATGTTATGGATTATACAGTTGAAGAAAAAGAAGTTTTTATGAGAGAGGCCTTAAAGGAGGCGAAGATTGCTTTAGCGCACGATGAAATCCCAATTGGTTGTGTAGTTGTAAAGGATGGAGAAATCATTGGGAGAGGACACAATGCGCGAGAGGAGTTGCAACGGGCAGTGATGCATGCAGAAATTATGGCTATAGAGGATGCTAATTCGAGCGAAGAGAGTTGGCGTTTGCTCGATTGTACGCTTTTTGTGACCATTGAGCCTTGTGTTATGTGTAGTGGGGCAATTGGGCTCGCACGGATTCCAAACGTGGTCTACGGGGCTAAAAACCAGAAATTTGGCGCCGCTGGAAGTTTGTATGATATTTTGACGGATGAGCGGCTCAATCACCGTGTGGACGTTGAAACAGGCATTTTAGAGAGTGAGTGCGCAGAGATTATGCAAGACTTTTTCCGAAATCGACGTAAAAAATAATTTCTCTTTAAATATAGAGGGGAATGTGGTATAATAACTAGTGGAGCAACAGTTCTGCGTGAAGCGGGTCAGGGGAGGAATCCAGCAGCCCTAAGCGAGTGTGAATTGTGTGCTCTTTTTTCGTGCTTTTTTCGAATAAATAAGATAAAATAGCCTAGAATATAAGATTTAAAAAGAGGGAAAATATGAAAATTCGTGGTTTTGAATTAGTTTCTAGTTTTACAGATGAAAATTTGTTGCCCAAGCGTGAGACAGCACATGCAGCTGGCTACGACTTAAAGGTTGCGGTGCGTACGGTGATTGCTCCAGGAGAGATTGTTCTTGTCCCAACTGGTGTCAAGGCCTATATGCAGCCGACTGAAGTGCTCTATCTTTATGACCGTTCATCAAATCCTCGTAAGAAGGGCTTGGTCTTAATCAACTCTGTGGGGGTCATTGATGGAGACTACTATGGCAACTCAGGAAATGAGGGGCATATCTTTGCTCAGATGAAAAATATTACCGATCAAGAAGTGATTCTTGAAGTTGGGGAACGTGTGGTTCAGGCTGTCTTTGCTCCATTTTTGATAGCGGATGGAGATGAGGCAGACGGAGTTCGTACTGGTGGATTTGGATCGACTGGGCACTAAGACGTGAATCTATTTTCCACCTAATAGAGTGAGAAATCAATTGATGGAAAGAAGAACAATGAAATGAGCTATAAAGATTTTCAAGCTTTTACCGCAGAGAATTGTCAAGGATATAAGAAAATTTATGAGATCAGTATTGGAGGTTTTCTTTACCTAGCATTTATCCCTGAGGCCCATCATCAAATTCTTTGCATTTCTTCAGATTATATGTCCATCATTGATAGTGAAAATGGTCAAGTAACTCCAATAGATGGGGATTACGATGAAATAGAGTTAGTAGCCATGTGTGAGGGATATGATTCACCTATCCCTATCGCTGGTCA
>ERZ773013.711-NODE-711-length-20671-cov-8.587553_pt1 | contig 20671 bp, 21 predicted proteins | sample MGYA00511670_ERZ773013 | MGnify/ENA primary metagenome ERZ773013 (study PRJEB29015, sample SAMEA2738120) | human oral metagenome | biome: human oral; feature: human-associated habitat; material: saliva | place: China | collected 2257 ... | reverse complement strand
CCTTTATAAAGGGCTAAATTCGTTCATTTTCGTTTAATTTTGATATTTTTAAAAATTTTTTCAAAAATATCGAACTATTTCAAAAACACACAGTCTGATACATTGCTAGTGCACTGCATATTGCAGTTATCTTTTTGAAGTTTCTTATAAATTAAGACCTCCCCGCTATTCAAGTTTTGAGTAGCGGTTTTTTCTTTTTTTAAGGTAATAAAAAAGGACGCTTTTCAGCGTCCTAATTTTTTTGAATCTAAACTTTAAAAAAATTAAAGTGCAGATTTTGCTTTTTCAACTAATGCAGCGAACGCTACTTTGTCGAATACAGCGATATCAGCAAGGATCTTACGGTCGATTTCAACAGACGCTTTTTTCAAGCCGTTGATGAATTTGCTGTAAGATAAACCATTTTGACGAGCCGCAGCGTTGATACGTGCAATCCATAATTGACGGAATTGACGTTTACGTTGACGACGGTCACGATATGCGTATTGACCAGCTTTGATCACCGCTTGGAAAGCAACGCGATACACGCGTGAACGTGCACCATAATAACCTTTAGCAGCCTTAAGAACTTTCTTATGGCGTGCTCTTGCAATAACACCACGTTTTACACGAGCCATTATTTAATCTCCTATGTAATATTTTTAACTAATTTAACTAATCGTACGTTTTGCTTAAATAACGGCTTATGCGTATGGTAAGCAAGCTACTACTAAAACTTGGTCTGCTTTCGCAACCATTGATTTATGACGTAAATGACGTTTACGTTTAGTTGTCTTTTTAGTCAAAATATGACGTAAGTGAGATTGTTTACGTTTGAAACCGCCAGAAGCTGTTTTTTTGAAACGCTTAGCAGCACCACGTACTGTTTTAATTTTAGGCATTGTTAAAATAACTCCGCATTTTAAGTTAAACACATAATTAGGCGAATCCGAAGATTACTTGTAGGCACTAATTATTCCAATATGGCAAATTGAATTGCCCTTCTCCAAAAGCAATTAGGCTGCGTAGTTTGCCCAATATGCAGTTGTATTCTCACCGAAGTGAAAATTCGATTATCTAGATTAGATCTAAATAAAAAATTATTTTTTCTTAGGTGCTAACACCATTACTGCTTGGCGACCTTCTAATTTACCCGGTGCAGATTCCACAACAGAAATATCAGCTAAGTCATTTTTAACGCGTTCTAACACGTCTAAACCGATATCTTGGTGAGCCATTTCACGACCACGGAAACGTACAGTAATTTTCGCTTTATCGCCATCTTCTAAGAAACGGATTAAGCTACGTAATTTAACTTGGTAGTCACCTTCATCAGTACCTGGACGGAATTTAATTTCCTTCACTTGTACAACTTTTTGTTTTTTCTTCTGTTCTTTTGCGGTTTTGCTCTTTTCATAGAGGAATTTGCCGTAGTTCATAATACGACAAACCGGTGGTTCGGCATTCGGACTGATCTCAACTAAATCAAGCGCTGCTTGTTCTGCCATATCTAAGGCCTGTTGAATTGATACAATCCCCGCTTGTTCACCATCTTGGTCAATCAAACGAACTTCTTTTACTCGAATTTCATCGTTAATGCGATTCGGGCGGTTAGCTGCCGGAGCTTTTTTTACGGTTTTGATAATGTTATTCCTTCTATTTATTTAAGATAAAACCCACTGCATTTAAAACAGAAGATTTCTTCAATCATTTGCTATAAAAACAAACAAAAAACGGGCAAAATTTTATAGTATTTGCCACGTTTATGCAACAAGGATTTCTATTCCTTTAAATATCAGTAGTTAAAGCACTTATTTCAGCTGAAATACTCTCTCCAAATTGAAGCAATTTTTCTAATCTTGCGGTTTCAATACATACCATTGTTCTATACCCTTCAGGTTGCATCGCACTTGGTGTTTTCTCCCAAGGATTCCATAGCACAATTGAATCTGCATGATGATGGGTAATTTGAATACGTCGATTAAATGCTTTATCCACCAACAATGTTTTATTTTCTTCTAATGAATAAATACAATCGACGCCTTGTTCTATTCTGCGTGTTGAAGGAACGTCTGTATGTTTACCTTGTAATGAGTCATAACAACGACTTGGTAAATTTTGGACTTCAATTTTTGAAATATCACCAATATTAAAATAACTGTGTAATGCTGCTTGAGCCGGTTCTTGTCCCAAATGCGTTAGAGTCATTGTACATTGATCGGTAAATTCCATTTTCATTTTGGCTTCAATCACGCCATATTCAGAAAAGAGCGAAAATTCTAACCGCACTTTATTTGCTTGGAGATCATAATCACTTAATTGCCACAAACGTAAACGCGCTGTACCGTGTGAAGGTTGTTTAACGCCTCCAAACCAAGGGTAACAAAGCGGTACACCGCCGCGAATTGCCACACCTTGTGTGAAAGGTTCAATCTCACTTAACCAAAAAATATCCTGCTCAGCCCCTTTAGGCTGCCAATTTAATAACTGCGCCCCTTGTAATGCAATTCGAGCCGATCCTACTGGGTGATTTAAGATTAAAACAGAAATTTCATTGATATGTTCTAACGTTAATTCTGGTGTTAATTGTTGAATTTGAGCTGTCATATTCGCCTCCTTGTGATAAGGCTATTATATAGAAGAAATAGATACTTGAGTTTATTTTTATACCGTGAATATAAAAAAACCGCACATCAAAGTGCGGTCATTTTTAATTAAGATTTTAAAGAATTAACTACTCTTCACCCAACAATTTCAACTCACGTTGCCTAACTTGGGATTTTAAGATTTCAGCAAATTCTTCAATGGTGAAAGTGCCTAAATCTGCACCTTTACGGGTACGTACAGCCACTTTGCCTTCAGCGATTTCTTTATCACCGCAAACTAGCATATAAGGCACGCGACGTAAGGTATGTTCGCGGATCTTGAAGCCGACTTTCTCATTACGTAAATCTGCTTTAACACGTAATCCAGCATCAGAAAGTTGTTTTACTACTTTTTGAACGTAGTCTGCTTGGCTATCGGTAATGTTCATCACAATCGCTTGAACTGGTGCTAACCATGCAGGGAAGAAACCCGCATACTCTTCAGTAATGATACCGATGAAACGTTCAATCGAACCTAAAATCGCACGGTGAATCATAACTGGTGTACGACGATCATTGTCTTCTGCCACATAAGACGCATTTAGACGGCCTGGTAATGCAAAGTCTAATTGGATAGTACCGCATTGCCATTCACGATCTAAACAGTCACGTAATGCAAACTCAATTTTCGGACCATAGAATGCACCTTCACCCTCTTGAATTTCATATTCAAGACCGTTATGCGCTAATGCTGCCGCAAGACCTGCTTCTGCGCGATCCCACATATCATCAGCACCGATACGTTTTTCAGGACGAGTGGATAATTTCACCTGAATATTTTGGAAACCGAACGTGCTGTAAATGTCGTAAACCATTTTGATACAGCTGGTTACTTCACTTTCAATTTGGTCTTCAGTACAGAAAATGTGTGCATCATCTTGAGTGAAGCCACGTACACGCATTAAACCGTGTAAAGAACCTGATGGTTCGTTACGGTGACAAGAACCAAATTCCGCCATGCGGATTGGTAAATCACGGTAAGATTTTAAACCTTGGTTAAAGATTTGAACGTGTCCTGGACAGTTCATTGGTTTAATCGCATATTCACGGTTTTCTGATTGTGTAGTAAACATCAAATCGCCGTAGTTTTGCCAGTGACCTGTTTTTTCCCATAACACACGGTCCATCATGAACGGACCTTTCACTTCTTGATAATCGTATTCTTTTAATTTAGTACGTACGAAGGTTTCCAATTCACGGAAAATTGTCCAACCATCGTTATGCCAGAACACCATACCCGGTGCTTCTTCTTGCATATGATATAAATCTAACGCTTTACCGATTTTACGGTGGTCACGTTTTGCAGCTTCTTCTAAGCGAGTTAAGTATTCCGCTAATTGTTTTTTATCAGCCCACGCCGTACCGTAGATACGTTGTAACATTTTATTTTTGCTATCACCACGCCAGTAAGCACCTGCAACTTTCATTAATTTAAAGTTGTGGCAGAAACGCATATTTGGCACATGTGGTCCACGACACATATCAATGTATTCTTCGTGATGATAAAGCGCAGGCGTTGCGGTACGTTCGATGTTTTCATCTAAGATAGCCATTTTGTATGGCTCGCCGCGTTTTTCAAAAGTATCTCTTGCTTCTTGCCAGCTTACCGGAGTTTTGATGACGTCATAATTGGTTTTCGCCAATTCAAGCATACGTTTTTCGATAGCATCAATGTCTTCTTGCGTTAAAGAACGGTCTAAATCCACGTCATAATAGAAGCCATTTTCAATCGTTGGACCGATTGCCATTTTGACATCTGGGAATAATTGTTTGATTGCGTGACCGAGCAAGTGTGCGCAAGAGTGACGAATAATTTCTAAACCGTCTTCATCTTTTGCTGTAATAATTTCAAGGTTGGCATCTTCATTGATGATGTCACACGCATCACGACGTTCACCGTTTACACGGCCAGCTATGGTTGCTTTGGCAAGACCGGCTCCGATATCTTGAGCCACTTCTAACACAGAAACTGGACGATCAAATTCACGTTTAGAACCGTCCGGTAAAGTAATAATAGGCATAATTTTTCCTTATACAGTGGTCGCCCATACGAAAGGCAACATGCAAATAATGATTAAAAACAAACCGCACTTTCATTCACTCCCACTATCGAGCAAACCAAGTGCGGCGGAGAATTTTAGCACTTTCCACCACACTTGTTAATATCTCGCTGAATTCTTTCCAATGAGTAAACAATGATTTTCCTTATAGCGACTTTATCTATTCAAAATTTCCGATAAAATGACCGCACTTTTGATAAACACCAATTAAAGGAAATTCTATGAACGTATTAGTATTGAAATCAAGCATCCTTGCAGATAACTCTCAAAGTAATAAATTAGCCGATTACACCATTGAAAAATTAAAAGACCACAACATTGTGGTACGTGATTTAGCGGCGCAACAACTTCCCCATTTTGATGCAACGGCGGCAACTGCGGTACGTGGCGAACCTAAAACTGCAGAAGAAAATGCACTTTTAGCCTTATCTGATGAGTTAGTGGCTGAATTAAAAGCCGCTGATATTATTGTAATTGGCGCACCTATGTATAACTTAGGCATCCCAACACAACTTAAATCTTATTTTGATTTTATTGCGCGTCCTCGTGTGACTTTCCAATACACCGCAAATGGTCCTGAAGGTTTACTTCAAGGTAAAAAAGTGATTGTATTAGCAAGCTTTGGTGGCATGTATGATGAAAATAACAATGTGACAAATTACTTAAAAGCAATTTTAGGTTTTGTTGGCATTGCCGATGTTCAGTTTGCTTATGCAAAAGGTATCGGATTAGGTGCTGAAGCGATTGAAAAAGCACAACGTTCAGCAAGAAATAAAATTGATGAGATTGTTGCATCTCTCTAATTACTAAAATCCCCAGATAAGCCATTTTGAGATATGCCTCGAAATGGCTTTTTTCTAATCAACTTCCTCTATTTTTAATATCTTTGGTTAAAAATTAAAAAAATATTGTAAAATCACACCAATTTTTTGATTATTTTCTTGACTTATGCGTCATGTACTAGTTTAATAGTGCAAAAGTTCAAAATACAGGATTGATTATGAAAAATACCCCTTTTATTGCGGTGACCTCTCAACCGGTTCCCTATCATGCCGACACCACCGCAATTTTTAATACATTATGCCAACAGAACTCAAATTCTCTTCTCCTCGACTCTGCCGAAATTGGTAGTAAAAATAGCTTACAAAGTCTTATTTTAATTAATGCTGTCGTTAAAATTACTTGTTTAGGCAATCAGGTGACCTTTAGAGCACTGAATGCGAACGGAAAACAAGTCTTAAAAGAAATTCATCCCGTATTAAGCCAACTCGGTACCGTAAGTGCGGTCAATTTTGAGAATGAATTTTCTGTGCAATTTGCGTCACTTGATAATCAATTAGATGAAGACAGCAAATTACAAACTGCAACCATTTTTGATGGACTTCGTGTAATTTCTAACCATTATCAACATAGCAGCACACCTGTCTTTTTAGGTGGTTTATTTGCTTATGATTTGGTGGCAAATTTTATTCCAATGCAAGGTGTTGAATTAAAAGATGATGGCATTAACTGCCCGGATTACAGTTTCTATCTCGCAGAAAACTTAATCACCATCGATCATCAAAGCCAACAAGCCACATTAAAAAGCTTTTGCTTTAGCCAAGAAGAACAAGTGGAAGTCGCAAAAACAGCACTTTCTATTGCCCAAAAATTAAAAAATATTGATGGCGTATTTTCCATTAAAGCAGCAAGTGATGAGGTCAGCACCAACTTTGAAGATCCTGAATTTATCGGTATTGTCAAAGCATTAAAACATCATATTAATATTGGTGATGTGTTCCAAATCGTGCCATCTCGCCGTTTTTCATTAGCATGCCCGAATACCCTTGCGAGCTATGCGCAATTAAAACATAACAATCCAAGCCCTTACATGTTCTACATGAACGATGAGGATTTCATTTTATTCGGTGCGTCACCAGAAAGTGCGCTGAAATATGCGCCAGATAATCGTCAATTAGAAATCTATCCAATTGCAGGTTCTCGCCCGCGTGGTTTTGATGCGCATGGCAATATTGACCCTGAATTGGATGCGCGTTTGGAATTAGAATTACGTCTTGATCATAAAGAGCAAGCTGAACATTTAATGTTAGTGGATTTAGCCCGTAATGACATTGCTCGCGTGTGTCAAAGCGGTACACGTAAAGTTGCCGAATTAATGCAAGTGGATCGCTATTCTCATATTATGCATTTAGTTTCTCGCGTAGTGGGTAAACTTCGTCCTGAACTTGATGCCTTACATGCTTATCAAGCTTGCATGAATATGGGAACGTTAACTGGTGCGCCTAAAATCAAAGCGATGCAGTTAATTTATCAATTTGAACAGCAAAAACGTCACAGTTACGGTGGTGCTGTCGGCTATCTCACCTCTGATGGTCATTTTGATACCTGTATCGTGATTCGTTCTGCTTTTGTACAAAATGGCATTGCCCATATTCAAGCGGGTTGTGGTGAAGTGTTGGATTCTGATCCTCAAATGGAAGCGGATGAAACTCGCCATAAAGCGGCTGCAGTGCTTAAAGCAATCAAACAAATCAATACCCAAGCAAAATAAGGACGATAAATTATGGCTAATATTCTCTTTTTAGATAATTTTGATTCATTCACTTATAACTTAGTGGATCAATTCCGTGTGCTTGGGCATAACGTAAAAATTTATCGCAATGACACTAATTTAGAACAAGTGGTACAAGAGGCATCAAATACACCGGATACGATTCTTGCGCTCTCACCGGGACCAGGTACTCCGGCTGAAGCAGGTATCTTACTCCCGCTCATTGAACGTTTAAAAAATGATGTGCCAATTATTGGTATTTGCTTAGGCCATCAAGCGCTTATTCAAGCCTTTGGTGGAGAGGTTGTACATGCAGGCGAAGTATTACATGGTAAAGTATCGCGCATTCAACACGATAACCAAGCCATGTTTAAAGATATTGCCAATCCAATGCCTGTGGCTCGTTATCACTCTTTGATGGGTAAAAATCTGCCTGACGAATTTATTGTCAATGCCGATTACAATGGTATCGTGATGGCAATTCGTCATAAAACCTTGCCAATTTGTGCTTTCCAATTCCACCCAGAAAGCATCCTTACTGTGCAAGGTTCCAAATTATTACAACAATCTGTGGAATGGTTATTAAACAGAGATTAAGGAAGAAAAAATGATTACCGTATATGGATTAAAAGAAACCCTTACCCCACGTCGTAAAGCTATTGCCAAGGCTATTTATGACAGTCTTAATTTAGGCTTGGATATTCCGCATGGCAAGCATACCATTCGATTCGAGTGTTTGGATAAAGAAGATTTTTTCTATCCAGAAGATCGTAGCGAAAACTATATCGCAATCGAAATTAATCTTATGCAGGGACGTTTAGAAGGGACTAAAAAACGTCTGATCAAAATGCTATTTAGCGAATTAGAATACAAAATCGGTATTAAATCCTATGATGTAGAAATCACCATTAAGGAACAGCCTGCTCATTGTTGGGGCTTCCGTGGTATGACCGGTGATGAAGCGCGAGACTTAGTCTATGATCTTAACGTATAAGGAAGATTGATTATGCAAACGGCTCAATTATTAGAACAACTTTACAACGGAAAAACACTTAATAAAGAAGAAAGTGCGGTCATTTTTAATGCCATTATGCAAGGCGAACTGAATAACGAACAAATCGCTGCCATGCTGATTGCGTTAAAAGTACGTGGTGCCACTATTGAGGAATTAAGTGGTGCGGTATCTGCATCCTTGCAAAATGCCAAATCATTCCCTCGACCTGGTTACCCTTTTGCGGATATTGTAGGAACGGGTGGCGATGGTCAAAATACAATTAATATTTCTACTGCGAGTGCCATTGTTGCAGCCTCTATGGGTGCAAAAGTAGCAAAACACGGTAACCGTAGCGTATCAAGTAAATCCGGTGCCAGTGATGTATTAACCGCTCTCGGTGTAAATGTGAATGTCGCGCCAGAACAAGCTCGTCAAGCGCTTGATGATATTGGGGTATGTTTCTTATTTGCTCAACAATATCACAGCGGTTTTAAACATGTTGCCCCTGTTCGCGCGGCATTAAAAACGCGTACGCTTTTTAATATTTTAGGTCCATTAATTAACCCTGCTCGCCCAACTTATCATTTGCTTGGCGTGTATGCCCCTGAATTAGTGAAAACCTATGCTGAAACCGCTGTTGCATTAGGCCATCAACATACTTTTGTGGCTCATGGTGCAGGTCTAGATGAAGTCGCCGTACATGGTGAAACGCAAGTGGCAGAAATTAAAAACGGTAAAATTGACTACTTCACCTTAACACCTGAAGATTTTGGTTTAAAAACACAATCTTTAGAAAGTTTACGTGGTGGCGAACCGCAAGAAAATGCCCAATATCTGACCGCACTTTTACAAGGTAAAGGCAAAGCGGAACATGCTAATGCGGTAGCCGCAAATGTGGCATTATTACTGAAATTATTTGGTCATGATGACTTAAAACAAAATGTTCAAAATGTATTGGCTCATCTTGCATCAGGCAAAGCGCTTGAGACACTACAACATTTAACAAAATATTAAGATAAAGGCTGATTTGATACGCCCAATAAAATAAGAAGAAAATTTATGATCACGCAAGATTTCACCAAACCAATTGACTCTGCTACGGTGCTGCAAAAAATCGTCTTAGACAAAGCACAATGGGTTAAGGCAAAGGAAGCTGAATTTCCGCTTTCACAATTTAAAGAAAACATTCAAAAATCTGACCGCTCTTTTTATGATGCGTTGGCTAAAGGCACCCATCAAAAACCGGCTTATATTTTAGAATGCAAGAAAGCTTCACCTTCTAAAGGATTAATTCGTGGTGAATTTAATTTAGATGAAATCGCCAATGTGTATAAACATTATGCATCAGCTGTTTCTGTGCTAACGGATGAGAAATACTTCCAAGGTAAATTTGACTATTTGCCTCAAGTACGTGACGTTGTCTCACAACCTGTATTGTGCAAAGATTTTATGATCAGCGAATACCAGGTTTATCTTGCACGCTACTATCAAGCTGATGCTATTTTATTGATGCTTTCAGTGGTAAATGATGAAACCTATCGCGTATTGTCTGATCTTGCACATTCTCTCGGCATGGGCGTATTGACAGAAACCAGTAACGAGGAAGAGTTTGAGCGTGCCCTTGCATTAGGTGCGAAAATTATCGGTGTTAACAATCGTAATCTTCACGATCTCACTGTTGATTTAAACCGCGTGGTAGAACTTACACAAAAATATGCCAATCGCATTCCTGCTGATGCACGTATTATCAGCGAATCAGGGATTTATAATCACAGCCAAATTCGTGATTTGCAAAAAGTGGCACATGGTTTTTTAATCGGCAGTAGCCTAATGGGCAGTGCTGATTTAAACAATGCTGTGCGTGAAGTGATTTTTGGAGAAAATAAAGTATGCGGTTTAACTCGCACACAAGATGTCAAAGAGGTTTACGCAAACGGAGCATTATACGGCGGCTTAATTTTCGTCGAACATTCAAAACGCTGTGTGAGCCTACGTCAAGCCCAAGAATTAGTGACAGCATCACCACTTCGTTTTGTGGGCGTGTTCCAGAATCAAGAAATTGATTTTATTGTAAAAATCGCTAAACAATTGCAGCTTTATGCCGTTCAGCTACACGGTTCAGAAACCGCTGAATTTATTACCGCACTTCGTCACCAACTGCCTGAAGAAATACAAATTTGGAAAGCCATTTCGGTGAATACTGAAGCGCAAAGTATGGTTGATTTTACTGATGATTTAAATATCACTCGCTATATTTTCGATAGCCAATCTGCTAATCAACAAGGTGGCACAGGAAAAACCTTTAATTGGTCACTCATTCCTGAAAACTTGAAACACAAAATTATTTTGGCTGGTGGAATTTCACCTGACAATATTGAACAAGCCATTAAGCAAGGTTACTTAGGGGTTGATCTCAATTCTGGTGTAGAAATTGCCGCTGGCGTGAAAGATAGCGAAAAAGTGCGGTCAGTTTTTAATAAGATTTTATCAAATTAATCTGATTGCTAAGGGGAAGCATTATGCAAAGAACAGCGTTAGTAACCGGCGCAACTGCCGGATTTGGTGCGGCAATTTGTCGCACACTTATTGAAAATGGTTATCGTGTAATTGGCACAGGGCGCCGCGTAGCTCGTTTAGAACAATTACAACAAGAATTAGGTGAAAACTTCCACTTTCTTGCCTTTGATATTTCAGATCGCCAAGCAACAGAAGAGGCTTTCCATTCCCTTCCCGCTAATTGGCAATCCATTGATTTATTGGTGAATAATGCAGGTTTAGGATTAGGCTTAGAAAGTGCAGATAAAGCGAGTTTAGACGATTGGATGCAAATGATTGATACCAATATTAAAGGTCTCGTCACCATCACTCGTCTTGTGTTACCACAAATGGTTGAACGCAATTCAGGTCATATTATTAATTTAGGCTCAATTGCAGGTACTTATCCTTATCCAGGTGGCAATGTATACGGTGGCACTAAAGCTTTTATAAAACAATTTAGTTTAAATCTTCGAGCCGATCTTGCTGGTACACAAATTCGCGTGTCCAATGTTGAACCCGGTCTTTGTGGTGGAACTGAATTTTCTAATATCCGCTTTAAAGGTGATGATGCCCGAGCTAAAAAACTCTATGAAAATGTAGAATATGTCAGCCCACAAGATATTGCTAATATTGTGTTATGGCTCAATCAACAACCTGAACATGTCAATATTAATCGCATTGAAGTGATGCCTACTGCACAAACCTTTGCACCACTTAATGTCGCAAGAATTCAAAAATAACAAGGAAATATTATGTCAGCAACCCTTTTAAATCCTTATTTCGGTGAATTTGGCGGAATGTATGTACCGGAAATTCTCGTACCGGTACTACAACAGCTAGAAAAAGCCTTTGTTGAAGCAAAAGACGATCCTGAATTCCAACGTGAATTTCAAGATTTACTTAAAAATTATGCGGGCAGACCAACCGCACTTACCCTTTGCCGTAATTTAACCAAAGGCACAAAAGCAAAAATTTATTTAAAACGTGAAGATTTACTTCACGGTGGTGCCCATAAAACCAACCAAGTGTTAGGTCAAATTTTATTAGCAAAACGCATGGGTAAAACACGTATTATCGCAGAAACTGGTGCGGGCCAACATGGCGTGGCAACAGCCCTTGCTTGTGCAATGTTAGATATGCCTTGTCGTGTTTACATGGGGGCAAAAGACGTGGAACGCCAATCACCAAACGTCTTCCGTATGCGTTTGATGGGCGCAGAAGTGATTCCTGTACAAAAAGGTTCTTGCTCATTGAAAGATGCGTGCTGTGAAGCAATGCGTGATTGGTCAGCCAACTATGAAAACACCCATTATTTATTGGGTACAGCTGCAGGCCCTCATCCATTCCCAACCATTGTACGTGAATTCCAAAAAATGATTGGTGAAGAAACCAAACGTCAAATCTTAGAAAAAGAAGGGCGTTTACCGGATGCTGTCATCGCGGCAGTCGGTGGTGGCTCGAATGCGATTGGTATGTTTACGGACTTTATTGATGAAAAAGGCGTACGCTTAATTGGTGTGGAACCTGCTGGTCATGGCATCGAAAGTGGTGAACATGGTGCGCCATTAGGTCATGCAAAAGTGGGCATTTATTTCGGTATGAAATCACCTTTAATGCAAACTGAAGATGGTCAAGTGGAAGAATCCTACTCTATTTCTGCGGGCTTAGACTTCCCTTCTGTAGGGCCTCAACATGCTTACTTGCAAAGTATTGGTCGTGCAGAATACCCAAGTATTACAGATGATGAAGCATTAAACGCTTTCCAAGAATTAGCAAAACATGAAGGAATTATTCCTGCATTGGAAAGTTCTCATGCATTAGCACATGCGCTAAAAATGATTCATCAAGAACCGAATAAAGAACAAATTTTAGTGGTGAATCTCTCTGGTCGTGGTGATAAAGATATTTTCACCGTTGATAAAGTTTTAAAAGAAAAAGGAATGCAATAATGAGCCGTTTTGAAACTAAATTTGCAGAACTTGCAGCGAAAAAAGAAGGGGCTTTTGTACCTTTCGTTACATTATGCGATCCAACATTTGATCGCTCTTTTGAGATTATTTGCACGTTAGTCGAAAATGGCGCAGATGCTTTGGAATTAGGCTTTCCATTTTCTGATCCGCTATTAGACGGTCCTGTTATTCAAGCTGCCAATAACCGAGCCCTTAATGCGGGTCATAGCACTGAGGATAGCTTTAAATTACTCGCTAAAGTGCGGTCAAAATATCCAGAAATTCCGATTAGTTTACTCCTTTGTGCAAATTTAATTTTTGCGAAAGGCTTAGATAATTTCTATCAACGTTGTGCAGAAGTCGGCGTAGATGCGGTTTTAGTGGCAGATATTCCACTATTGGCAAAAGAAGACTATGTTCAAGCTGCTAAAAAGCATGGCATTCAACCTGTCTTTATTTGCCCACCAAATGCTGATGCAAAAACCGTACAAGGTGTTGCTGAAAACAGCGAAGGCTATACCTATTTAGTTTCTCGTGCAGGTGTGACAAGTGCAGAGAATCAAGCTCATGCTACAAACTTAGATACACTTGTAGAACAACTTAAAGCCCATAAGGCGCCACCAATTCTACAAGGTTTTGGTATTGCTCAACCAGCTCAAGTGAAAGAAGCCCTTCAACTGGGTACAACAGGCGCAATTTCAGGCTCTGCAACGGTAAAAATCATTGAGCGAAACTTAAATAATCAGGCTCAATGCTTATCTGAACTTGCCGAATTTGTTCGCAATATGAAAACGGCAACAAAATAATTAATAAAAATTTCTATATTACAGCTTAAGGAACCCCAAAAATGTCTTTTCTAAGAAAACAATTCGCTTTCTGGCGTATTTTTCTTTACTTCCTAGTTTTTACTGCGGTTTATGCCAAATTGGTATTTCAATTTTTATTCTCAAACTTAACCCTCCCTACGGGGACAGGCGTCTTGAGTAATGCAGTTTTATTTGCCCATGCTGATTTTTTTTCTAGAGTAATGTCTTTTTTAATTGACTTTATGCTGATTTGGGGAATATCCACCGGATTTATTCTCGGATTATGTCAATTTAGGAGAAGCGTTAAAGGCATTCTTAGTGCAACCTTTATCGGAACACTCACCGCTGGAATTTCTCTTTATATCACACTAAACGATATTGATATTGATATTGACCTTTACCTCTGCCTTTTCCACGGTGCATTAGCTGCAATTTTTGGTCTAATTGCTTTTCCAAATAAAGCGGGAGTTCTCTTAGAATTCCAAATCATGCATAAAATACTGCCTAAGGCAGTTTCAATAACTAACCAAGTCATAGAGAAAAAAGGCTTTGCCTCTTATCGTTGGTTAATTCCTCTTGTATTTACTTTGCTTGGCACTATTATCTTTGGCATCACATCCATATTATTAACGCAAGTGACAGATCTAGCTAGCATCGTAGCATTAATGCTTTTAATGATGTTTATTGCTGCATTGCCGATGTTATTCACTGGTCTTACCGTCATGTTTGCACGATTCCACAAGACTTTTCGCCATTTTGCCTTTAGCGTTCTGATTGGTATGTTATATTACAGTTTGGTTGCTTATTTATTTAATGATAGTAATATTGAAGACTTCAGATTGTTTGCAATACAAAACTACATAGCCTTAATCATTGCCATTGTTTTATCCGCATTGATTTCATTTAAAAAAATTACACCAATTAACAAAATCCAATAAACAAAAAAGTGCGGTTAATTTTAACCGCACTTTTGTTTTTCTTTTATTAATCCACAATTCGTAAATGAGATGCTGATTTCTGTGGTTTCTTTTCAGCTTTAGGTTTATCTACCGCTTCTGCAAAGCTTAATGGCTGTTCTGATGTCGGCTCACGATTGAGTTCATCGTAAATTTCTTCTGGCTCAAACATCACGCCATCACCATTTTCACGTGCATAAATAGCTAAAGCGGCACCCATCGGAATATATAACTCACGAGCCACACCTTTGAAACGTGCATTAAACTGAATAAAATCATTCGTTAATTGCAAATTCCCGGTTGCTCCCGCAGAAAGATTTAAGACGATTTGCCCATCTTTCACGTATTCTACAGGTACATTGGTACCATAATAATTAGCATCCACCACTAAATATGGGGTGAAATCGTTATCCACTAGCCAATCATAATAGGCTCTTAGTAAATAAGGGCGCTTTGGAGAAGGTGTGTGGGTCATTATTTATCATCCATTAAATTTTTAGGTGCAGCCTCACCTACAGATTGTAAGAATGAATCACGGCTAAATACACGATCCATATAGCCTTTGATTGCTTTGCTTCCTGTACCGCTAAATTCAACACCCATATTGCGTAATTTCCATAATAATGGTGCAACGTAGCAATCGACTAAGCCAAACTCTTCACTCATAAAATAAGGGGTTTGTTGGAAGACAACGGATACGGCTAGCAATTCTTCTTTCAACTGTTTTAATGCTTCTTCACGCTCAACTTCCGTGCCTTTTTCAGCAATTTCTAATGTTGGATACCAATCTTGTTCGATACGTAACATTAAAAGACGGCTTTTCGCACGAGAAACCGGATAAACTGGCATAAGTGGAGGATGTGGAAAACGCTCATCAAGATATTCCATAATGATGCGTGAGCTGAATAACACTAAATCACGATCCACCAAGGTTGGTAATGTGCCATAAGGATTTAATTCCATTAAATCTTCTGATAATGCTTGCAGATCAACTTCTTCGTTTTCGTAAGCAACACCTTTTTCAGCTAAAACAATTTTTACCTGATGGCAGTAAATGTCATTTTTATTTGAAAAAAGAGTCATTACTGAACGTTTACTTGATGCATTGGACATTTATTCCTCCGAAGATCCAAACTAACTTATATACTTCTACTAAAATGGGCGGTTATTTTAACATAACCGACAGGCAAATTGCTAACAATTTCTTATTTTTCCTTTAAAATCAATTGATTATAAGTAATCAATGAAAAATCAAAAAACGGTGATTTTTAAGTAATTTATTTTTTACAGACATAAAAAAAGCAGAGATTGCTCTCTGCTTTCTTGAAACGATAATAAAAAATTAACGTTTGGAGTATTGTGGACGACGACGTGCTTTGTGTAAACCAACTTTTTTACGTTCAACGCGACGTGCGTCACGAGTAACGAAGCCAGCTGCACGAAGAGCAGGACGTAAAGTCTCATCATATTCCATCAATGCACGAGTGATACCGTGACGGATTGCACCCGCTTGACCAGAAATACCACCACCTTTAACAGTGATGTATAGGTCTAATTTATCAGTTAATTCCACTAATTCTAACGGTTGACGTACGATCATACGAGCTGTTTCGCGACCGAAATATACGTCTAATTCACGTTGGTTGATAGTGATTTTACCACTGCCCGGTTTGATAAATACACGAGCTGAAGAGCTTTTGCGGCGACCAGTGCCGTAGTTTTGATTCTCTGCCATTTCCTAAACCTCGTGATTAAATGTCTAATACTTGTGGTTGTTGTGCTGCGTGTTGGTGTTCTGCACCTGCATACACTTTTAATTTACGGAACATTGCACGGCCTAATGGACCTTTTGGCAACATACCTTTAACCGCAATTTCAATCACCGCTTCAGGACGGCGAGCGATCATTTCTTTGAAAGTCGCTTGTTTGATACCACCTACATAGCCAGTGTGCCAGTAGTAAAGTTTATCTGTTTCTTTACGACCAGTTACTGCCACTTTGTCTGCGTTGATAACGATGATGTAATCACCAGTATCTACGTGTGGAGTGTACTCAGCCTTGTGTTTACCACGAAGACGGCGTGCTAATTCAGTAGCTAAACGACCTAAAGTTTTACCTGTCGCATCTACCACATACCAGTCACGTTTTACTGTTTCCGGTTTTGCTACAAAAGTTTTCATTAATTAATTACCAAAATATAAGTTTGATACCCAGTGTTCCATATTGTTTGAAACACAACCATTAATCTTAATCTCCACCCCTTCGAGTGTGATCTCGATAAAATAATGCACGGTGGGAATCCGTGCATTTACAGGGTCGGCACATTATACCTATTTTTAGAAAAAATGCTAACTTTTTGTGCAAATAAATTGATTTTCTTTTAAAATACAACGCACAATAAACAATCATTAATTTCATTCATTATTTTGATGAAATCATTGAAATTGACGCATATTAGTTCTTATCTTATGATAAGTGTATTCTAATAAAAAACGTAAGAAGGCATGCTATGAGCTACGCAAACGAAATTAACACATTAAATCAACATCTTGCTGATACTAACAAAAAAATTAATGTCTCCTTTGAATTCTTTCCGCCTAAAAATGAAAAAATGGAAAGCATGCTTTGGGATTCCATCCATCGCTTAAAAGTATTAAATCCTAAATTTGTTTCCGTCACCTATGGTGCAAACTCCGGCGAACGTGATCGTACGCATAGCATCGTGAAAGCCATTAAAGCAGAAACAGGCATAGAAGCTGCACCACATTTAACAGGTATTGATGCGACACCTGAAGAATTAAAAGAAATTGCAAAAGATTATTGGGATAGCGGAATTCGTCACATCGTCGCATTACGTGGTGATGAACCAAAAGGTTATGCGAAGAAACCATTCTATGCGGCTGACTTAGTTGAACTACTCCGCTCCGTGGCTGATTTTGATATTTCAGTTGCGGCATACCCTGAAGTTCACCCTGAAGCAAAATCGGCACAAGCAGATTTAATCAATTTGAAGCGTAAAATTGATGCAGGTGCGAATCATGTCATTACTCAATTCTTCTTTGATATTGACAGTTATCTTCGCTTCCGTGATCGCTGTGCATCCATTGGTATTGAGGCTGAAATTGTTCCAGGTATTCTGCCTGTTACTAATTTCAAACAACTGCAAAAAATGGCATCATTTACGAATGTAAAAATTCCAGCATGGTTGGCTAAAGCATATGAAGGATTAGATGATGATCCTACTACTCGCAATCTCGTCGCGGCGAGTGTGGCAATGGATATGGTAAAAATCCTTTCTCGTGAAGGTGTGAATGACTTCCACTTCTACACGTTAAATCGTAGCGAACTCACGTATGCGATTTGTCATACATTAGGCATTCGCCCTACAGCAAATCCATAAAAGAAAAGTGCGGTTAAAATTAACCGCACTTTTTTATTTCCACTATACTCGTCTAACTTGCCAAAAAGCTTTTTTCCAATAAGGGCTGTTCATCGAAGAATAAATCACACCACCTTTGGTTGAAGCGTGTAAAAATTTATCTTCTTTCACATAAATCCCAACATGATAGCCATTTGGTCCTCGTCCCGTTTTAAAGAAAATTAAATCACCAGTTTGGATATCTTCTTTACGAACAAGTTTTCCGTAACTCGCTTGATCTTTCGTAGTTCGAGGAAGATTGATATTAAAACGATCAATAAAAGTCTTTTGCACAAAACCAGAACAATCAATACCGCTACGAGATTGTCCACCTAAAACATAAGGTGTGCCTGCCCATTCATATTGCTGTTCACTTAACATAGCAATGGCTATAATCGGATCACCAATCTGACCTTTATAGTTCATCGCATACTCTTCACGAACACCACTTGAACAAGCAAAAAGCAAAAAACTTCCAGCGACTAAAAAAGCACATTTAATCTTATTCATGTTCAATCCTGACAAAAGTGCGGTCAAAAACGACCGCACTTTTTCTTACTATTGTTTTGGCTTGGTATTTTCCACACGAGCACGTAATTTTTGCCCTGGCTTGAATGCCACTACACGACGTGCTGAAACAGGAATGCTTTCACCTGTTTTTGGATTACGCCCTGGACGGGAAGCTTTATTACGAAGTTCAAAATTACCAAAACCTGATAATTTCACTTCACCACCAGATTCTAACGATAAACGAATTTCCTCAAAAAAGTCTTCCACTAATGCTTTAGCTTCAGCTTTTTGTAATTGATACTTATCTAATAAGTATTCAGTAATATCAATTTTTGTAATCGTTGCCATGTTAGTCTCCTGTTTAGTCTCTAAGCTCCGCATTAAAGCGTTGTTTAACTTCGTTTAATACAGCAGAGATTACCGCATTAATCTCATCATCTTCAAGCGTTTTTTCATTATCTTGAATAGTTAAACTAATTGCTAAGCTCTTATGTCCGCTAGCAACGCCAATGCCTTGATATACGTCGAATAAATTGACTTGTGTTAATTTTTCTCCGCCAGCTTGCTTACATGCTTCGATAATATCGCCTGCTGGCACATTATCGGCAACGACTAAAGCCAAGTCACGACGGTTTGCTGGGAATTTTGAAATCTCTTTGGCTTGAACCACTCGACGATTTGCAATAGCCTCCCATAAAATTTCAAAAACAACCGCTTTGCCATTTAATCCTAGTTTTTGAGCGATAAGTGGATGAATAGTTCCAATAAAACCAATTTCTTTTCCATCTAATTCAATTGCAGCAGATTGACCTGGGTGCAATGCACTGTATGCTTTTGCCACAAATTTAACACGGCGACCCACTTCGGTGAGAGAAAGAATACTTTCTAAATCACCTTTAAGATCAAAGAAATCTACATTTTCTGCTTTACCTGTCCAACATTCTGATTTTGCTGTACCGGTAATCACACCTGCAAGAACAAATTCTTGACGTACACCAAATTCAGCATTGGCATCAGGAACAAAACGTAAACCTGTTTCAAATAAACGCACGCGGTTTTGTTGACGATTTTGGTTATATAGTACTGCACCGAGTAACCCACTTAATAATGAAACACGCATTGATGACATTTCAACTGAAATTGGATTTGGTAATACAAGTGCTTCAATTTCTGGATGAAGTAAAGTCTGTACTTTTGGATCAACGAAGCTATAAGTAATCGCTTCTTGATAATCTGCATCCACAAGTGCGGTCTTAATTCGACTTAATTCTAAATCAGCTTCTTTATGCTCACGCATACGAAGATGTGCTAATGGTGCATTATTTGGAATACTGTTATAACCATAAATACGGGCTACTTCTTCAATTAAATCTTCTTCGATTTCAATATCAAAACGCCAGCTTGCAGAAGTCACAGTCCAAACATCATTAGCATATTTCACGGCAAAACCTAAACGCTCAAAAATCTCGGTCACGGTTTCAGTTTCGATATGATGACCTAATAAACTATCTAATTTTTCACGACGTAAAGTCACTTCATTGACTTTTGGTAAATATTGCTCGCTCACGACTTCACAAATTTCGCCTGCTTCACCACCGCAGATGTCAAGTAACAATGCTGTTGCACGTTCCATTGCGTGACGTTGTAGCGTAAAATCAACACCACGTTCAAAGCGATGTGAAGAATCGGTGTGTAAACCATATTGTCTTGCACGTCCCGCAATCGCTAATGGTGCGAAGAATGCCGCTTCTAAAATCACATCTTTTGTTGTTTCAGCATCAACACCGCTAGCTTGACCACCAAAGATACCTGCCATTGCTAATGGACCAGTTTGATCTGCAATCACTAAGGTATTCGGTTGTAATTTTGCGGTTGTACCATCTAATAAAACAAGTTCTTCACCATTGTTGGCTAAACGTACTTGAACAGGTTGAGTTACTTTTGATGCATCAAAAGCATGCATTGGCTGGCCTAATTCAAGTAAAACATAGTTAGTAATATCTACAATTGGGTCGATAGAACGAATACCGCAACGACGTAATTTTTCTTGTAACCAAATTGGTGATTGCGCTTTAACATTCACATTTTTCACCACGCGCAATAAATAACGCGGACATGCTTCTGGCGCGTTTAATTCAATTTGAACTTTATCTGAAATCGTTGCCGGTACGGCATCAAAGTGCGGTTGATTAACAACTTGTTTATTAACTACGCCAACTTCACGTGCAACACCTGCAATGCTTAAACAATCTGCACGGTTTGGCG
>ERZ773013.700-NODE-700-length-20841-cov-5.613682_pt1 | contig 20841 bp, 17 predicted proteins | sample MGYA00511670_ERZ773013 | MGnify/ENA primary metagenome ERZ773013 (study PRJEB29015, sample SAMEA2738120) | human oral metagenome | biome: human oral; feature: human-associated habitat; material: saliva | place: China | collected 2257 ... | reverse complement strand
CCTCGGCCTCGTCGATGGCCCCTAGAGGTCTGAGGTCAGCCAACGCTCCCACACCCGGGACGCGACCTGCCGCAGGTCCTCGGCGCTGCCGCAGTTGTCGATCCACACGTGCGCGATTGCGCGGCGCTGCTGGGACGAGGCCTGGGCGCGGATGCGGGCGCGCGCATCCTCGGGCGACACACCCCTGCCCTCCAGGCGTGCGATCCGCGCCTCGAGGGGGGCGTCGACGATGACGACGGCGTCGAAACGCTCCGCCCCTGCCCCCTCGAGGAGAAGCGGGACGTCATAGACGGCGAGCGAACCGGCGGGGGCGGCGCTCAGGATCTGCCAGGCGCGACGCTCGATGGCTGGGTGCGTGATGGCGTTGAGGGCTGCGACGCGCTCCTCGGCTCCCTCGCCCGCAAACACACGCCGAGCCAGGCCCGCACGATCGAGGGTCCCGTCAGGCCGGATCAGGTCCGCCCCGAAGCGCGCGGCGACCTCGGCGAGGGCACCCTTCCCAGGCTCCATGATCTCGCGCGCGATGGCGTCGGCGTCCGCGACGACGGCACCCAACGAGGCGAAGGTGGCAGTCACGGTCGACTTGCCGGAGCCAATCCCACCGCTGACCGCGACCACGCGGGAGGGCGCCTCCGTACGCGCCGGGCCCAGGGGGCGCAGGAGTGCGGCAGAGCATTCTCCGCACGAAAGTAACGTCGTCATCGCACCAGCGTATCCCCCCTGCGGTTGCGTATACGTACCCTCATGCAAGAATTGGTCCTGTTAGAGCCCCCACAACACAGCGAGTAGCAGTGACGCACACAGTCAACGACGATTCCACCCAGCGCTCAGGTACCGCGGTCCTCATCGCGACCTCACTGACGCTCTTCTCCATGTTCTTTGGGGCCGGTAACCTTATTTTCCCGCCGATCATGGGAGCGTCGGCAGGCACCAATGTGACCCCCGCGATGATCGGTTTCCTCATCGGCGGTGTCGCTCTCCCCGTCATCTCGATCATCACGATTGCCCTGTCCGGCACCGATATCCGTGACCTTGTCAGCCGCGCAGGCAGACTCTTCGGCCTCGTCTTCTCGGTCCTGGTCTACCTCTCCATCGGCGCCTTCTACGCGCTTCCGCGCACGGGGGCCGTCTCCTTTTCGACGGCCGTCGCACCCGTCATCGGCACACACTCCACCATTGCATCGATCATCTTCAACCTGATCTTCTTCGCCATCGCCTTTTACCTGTGTTGGAATCCCACCAACATTATCGACAGCCTCGGCAAGGTGCTGACGCCGATCCTCCTTGGCCTGCTCGTCCTCCTCGTGTTCCTCTGCCTGGCATCCCTGCCAGCCTCGCACGACGCGCCCACGGGCGAGTACGTCCACAACCCACTGGCCGCCGGCCTGTTGGAAGGCTACATGACGATGGATTCCATCGCGGCCTTGGCCTTCGGCATTATCGTCGTGACGTCGCTGGGGCACACGGGCGGCGGCATCGGCGCCAAGGTCGTTCGGCGCACCTCCACCGCGGCACTCATCGCTGGCGCACTCCTGGGCGTGGTCTACGTCGGCCTGGGCCTGATCGGACACGTCATCCCCAACGCGCAGAGTTACACGGACGGCGCGAGCCTCCTGGCCGATGCGGCGCGCTCGACGATGGGCTGGCCGGGTCACATCGTCTTCGGTCTCATCGTGCTCACCGCCTGTATGACGACCGCGGTGGGACTCATCGCCGCCACGTCGGAGTTCTTTAACCGCTTGCTGCCCTCGATCTCCTACCGGGCGTGGATGATCCTCTTCACGCTCATCTCCTTCGTACTGGCGTCCGCGGGCCTGTCGTCGGTGCTCGCGATCGCGGTGCCTATCATCACCTTCCTCTACCCGATCGCCATCACGGTCGTCTTCATGACGATCGTGACCCATCCCTTCCGCCTGACCACGCCCGCGACCTGGACCTTCCGACTGGGCGCATGGATGGCCGCCGCGTGGTCGGGGGCGACGACGCTCGCGCAGGTCGGCGTCGCCACCGACCGCTTCAACTCCCTGCTCATGTGGAGTCCGCTCCAGGCCAACCAGCTCGGCTGGATCGTGCCGACACTCTGCGCCGCAATCGTCGGCGCCTGCGTGGACGTGGCGCTGATGAGGCGCTCGGCGGCCTGACCCCGGCAGAATACCGGGATCAGGCCCTACAGGAAGCCGCATAACGGCTACCATTTAAAGCGTCCAAGTTTCGGGGCGCAGTTCATAGCAGTAAGGGGGCAATTGTTTTGCTATGAACAACTATAAATAATTACTGGTTTTGATACTGCCTAAATTGCTTTAATAAGTGATCGATAATTATTCTCCCTTAAGGTTTCCTGAATGTTCTCTTTATTGAATCTAAAAGGTGAAACAAAAGCATAACAGATTGACAAAGTTTGCGTCGTGTGATACAATTAATATTGATATGTTAAGTCATATCTGAAAGGGAATTTCATATTATGAATATTAAACGGTTACTTACCGTTACGGCGGCTTTAGCCACCTTCGCTGCCACTCCACTGGCTTATGCCGCGCCTGCCCCGCAGGCAACTAACTACGGTTTGACTAGCTCAGACAAGTCCGTAACTGCTGCTGAAGCAGCAAAATACGGAGCTAAAGTGGCCTACTCTCGCTATGAAGCCACTAATGCTGAGCTGACTAAAGCTAAGCGGGTAGATTCTAGCGGTTTGGAATCTACTGCTATTGAGGCTTCAAACCAGTCTTATGTTGAGCTGTCTAGCAAAGATTCTGCAGTTACTTTCAAGGTAGCTGAAGCAGCTGACGCACTTACTGTGCGGTTCACTCTGCCTGACGGCGCTAACGGCAAGCTGGCTGTGAAGGTAAATGGCAAGACGGTCTCTACCCTAGATTTAACTTCCAATCACGCTTGGCAGTACGTGGATGGTAGCGTTGCCCACAACTACAAGACTGCCAACTCTAAGGCTCGTTTCCGCTTTGATGAGGTACACACTCTGCTGGGCACTAATAAAGTTAAAGCTGGCGATACTATTTCCTTGGTTAAGGTCTCTGACGACTCAACCGCTTACGGAATTGACTTCATTGAACTTGAAGAAGCTGGCGCAGCCATCGCCAAGCCGGCCGGGGCAATCAGCATTACTGACAAGGGTGCAAAGGCTAACGACGGCGCAGATGACACCGCCGCCTTTAACAGTGCCCTAGAGGATGCTAAAAAGACTGAAGCCAAAACTGTTTACATCCCCGCCGGCCAGTATGACTTTAATGGCAAGCTGGGGGTAAATGGGCAGGGCATTAAAATTGTTGGTGCCGGTATGTGGTACAGCCACATTCACTTTACTGCTGACAAGCAATACGGTGGTGGCTTCAATTTTGACCACAACAGCAACAACATTGTGCTTTCCGACTTCTACATGAGCTCGGAGCTGACCAACCGCTACGACGAGACCAAGGAAAAAGCCCAGTACAAGGCAATTGCTGGCTCGCTTGGTAAAGACTCTAAGGTTAAAAACCTGTGGATCGAGCACTTCGAGTGCGCTGCCTGGATTGGTGACTACGCCGCTGCTGCCGAGCGTAAAGACACCAACAACCTGACGATCGAAAACTCCCGTATCCGCAACAACCTAGCTGACGGGGTCAACTTCGCCCAGGGTACGATCAACTCTAAAGTGATCAACTCCAGCGTGCGCGGTAATGGTGATGACTCCCTGGCTTCATGGGCCAGCACGGATGACCGTACTAAGGCACCCATCACCGAGAACAACAAGTTCCTCAACAACACCATTGAGCTGGGCTGGCGCGCAGCCGGGGTAGGTTTCTTCGGCGGCAAGGGCCATGAGGTGTCTGGCAACCTGATTAAGGATGTGTTCTCTGGTGCTGGTATCCGCGTAAACACGGTATTTGAAGGTCACAACTTCGACCTGAACACCTCCGGTATCTCCATCCACGACAATATGCTCATCCGCACCGGTACCTCTGACGATTTCTATGGCAAGGTGCGTGGCTCGGTGGACTTTGAACGCGACCGCGCTGATATTAAGGGCATTGCTTTCACTGGCAACAAGATTGTGGCTCCTTTTGTAACCGCCGAGACTGCTAACTTCGATCTGTCTAATGGCGCTAACAAGATCGCCAACAACACTGTTTACGCCAAGTATGTACCCGAATCTGCCCCGGCTAGCTCCAATGCCAAGCAGGTAGTCAACAAGGATATCGACACTGGCGCTACCCTGAAGGAAAACAGCAATTGGAAGCTGTACTACTACAGCCACGACCAGGCCAGCAACGGTACCACCGTGCGCTACTGGCGTTCCAAGGTCAAGGCCATCCACGTAACCAAGGACATGACCTACTCCAAGCAGGGTAACTTGAAGGTCTACAACTTCACCGCTGGTGACATTCCCCAGTACCTGTCTGAAAAGTCAACCAAGTTTGTGCAGGATTACAAGTACGAGGGTGAAGTTAAGCTTGATAAGAGCCAGAACGACAATGGGGAAGTAGCCCTGATCCGTTTCTGGTCTCACAAGTGAGTTCAAAGCGCTTTAACTAACGCATAGCAAAAATGGTCCCTGGCTTTTAGTCAGGGACCATTTGCTCGCAGTAGCGAGTTTTAACGAAGCTTGTTGATTTCCTCAGCCACCGTCTCGGCGCTGGGGCCGACGATCACCTGTACGGTCTTGCCGACGCTTACAACGCCGAAAGTACCGGCCTGGCTCAAGGCCTCCTCGTCTACCAGTGTGGGATCGACCAGCTGTGAACGTAGGCGAGTGATGCAGGCTTCTAGGTCGGTGATGTTGTCACTGCCACCAAGCGCATCGATAATCTGCTGAGCCTGAGTCATTCTGTCTCCTCCCTGTTGGCTAACTATTGACCAATATCATATCTTTTGCAGTCACAGCCGGCTACCGCTTTAGAAAATAGCTAGTTAGTTAAAGAGGCGCTTATCAGCACTGATAATCAAACCTGCAAGAGCTAGCTGCACAAGTTTTAATTGTTAGCAGCTGATTTTGAGCAGATGGGCGTTTTATGGCTAGCTAATACAAAAGTGGGGGGATAGAAGCCAAGCTTCCATCCCCCCACTACAGCTAGAAATCAGCTAGAAATACGCTCTAGATCAGGCTTTACGAGCAGCCTCAGCGTTCTTACCGGTACGCTCAGCAGCCTCGCTCTGGGCGCTAGTAAAGGCGTCAGCCCCCTCTTCTTCCTCACGACCGGGAGTGTGGAAGTTGAACTTCTTGATCAGGAAGCTGAACAGGAAGTAGTAGATCACCGCGTAGATCAGGCCGATGATAACCAGCAGGATGGGGCCTTGGAAGACGCCACCAGATAGGTCGGCAGACTTACCGAAGTTGATTACGTAGTCGATGAAACCTGCCGAGAAGGAGAAGCCATCCTTAATGCCAAGCGCATTAACCACCACCAGTGCGGTACCGGTCAAGATAGCGTGTACTACGTACAGCGGGAAGGCTACATAGGCGAAGGCGTATTCTAGGGGCTCGGTAACACCGGTGAGGAAGGCGGTTAGAGCCACAGAGATCATCAGGGCGCCAGTGGCCTTCTTCTTGGCCGGGTAGGCCGAGCGCCACATGGCCAGGGCAGCTGCGGGCAGGGCGAACATCATGATCGGGAAGAAACCGGTCATGAAGTTACCGGTCCAGGCGTTGGTCTCAGGGGTACCCTGGAAGAAGCAGGTCAGGTCACCGTGCAAGGTCTCGCCCTGCTTGGTTAGGCTTTGGCAGTTACCTAGCTGGAACCAGGGCAGAGAGTTCCACAGGTGGTGCAGGCCGAAGGGGATGAGCAGGCGGTTAACCACACCGTAAACGAAGTAAGCTACCGAGCCACCGATACCGCCGTGGGCGCCAGCGTGCATTAGCCAGCCACCAAACTTCTCGTTGATGAGCCAGTTGAAGGCCGGGTAAATAGCGCCCATTACAGTAGCAATTAGAACTGCTGCGCCAGAGGTGATAATCGGGACAAAACGGCGCCCACCGAAGAAAGCTAGCCAGTCCGGCAGCTTAATACGGTAGAAACGCTGCCATAGCAGAGCGGCAGTGATGCCGATGATGATACCGCCGAGCACACCGTAGTTGATCTTGGCATCGGGGCCTGCCGGGGCACCCCAGAACTTCGCTAGGGCGTCAAGCACCCCCTTAAAGACCAGGAAGCCAAACAGACCAGCCACAGCAGTAGAGCCGTCAGACTTCTTAGCGAAACCTACGGCCACACCCACCGCGAAGATCAGCGGCAGGTTGTCAAAGACTGCGCCACCGGCAGCAGCTAGCACATCAGCCACCGGCTGCATCCAGCTGAGGTGTTTGGATAGGCCGTCAGCGCCGAGCACGTCGGCTTGGCCTAGACGCAGGAGTAAACCAGCTGCAGGCAGCGTGGCAATGGGGAGCATAAGGGAGCGGCCCATACGCTGCAATGCGGCGAAACCAGAACCCTTCTTCTTTGTAGTCACAGTGTTCTCCAGAGAATCGGCACAGCAACAATGCCGTGCACACTAAAACCAGTCATGGGGGATGACTGGAGCCTACCGGGGGCAAGCCCCTGATATGTGTAATTGAAGCACTCCTTCATAGCAGCGTCAACAAAAACACACAGGATCAAACAGCTTCCCACAGAAAACTATTCTCACCACCATTTATGTTACTCACTATTTCGCAAGCAAACCAAAGTTTTACCACATTGAAACCAACATTTTCCGATATCATGTAGCCAGAGCTAACCCTAGGTGCAGCTTAACTTTGGTGTGGTCGCCAAAGTTTTAACAATAGGTGGTTTTTAACTACCGCGATTCTAAAAGGAGCCAATATGTCTCAGGCACAGCAGATTGTTGACGCCCTCGGCGGTTTTGACAACATTGTTGAAATTGAGCCGTGCATTACCCGTCTGCGCTGCGAGCTGGAGGATGCCAGCGTAGTAGATGAGGCAGCTCTCAAGCGTGCCGGCGCCCACGGCGTGCTGGTCATGGGTGACACTGTGCAGGTAATCGTCGGCCCCAACGCTGACAATATCAGTGAGGACATTGAGGACCTACGGTGAGCCTGTCAGTCCTAACTCCCCTTCCCGGCACAGTAGTTGCCATTGAGGATGTTCCGGACGCAGTCTTTGCCCAAAAGTTTGTGGGACCCGGGGTCGCCGTCGACCCTATCCGCAACGGTCAGGACGTAACTGTGCTAGCCCCCGTAAACGGCAAGCTAGCTAAGATTCATCCTCACGCATTCGTAATCCTTACCGAGGCAGGCGTCGGTGTACTAGTTCACCTGGGGCTAGACACAGTAACCCTGCAAGGTAAGGGGTTCGAATTGCATGCCAAAGAAGGCAGCCAGGTCAACCTCGGTGACCCGATCATCACCTGGAACCCCACCAATATGGAGACCTTGGGGTTCAACCCGATTTGCCCAGTGATCACTATGGAAGTAGCTGAAGAGCGTCTGGACTTACCCAAGCCCGGCGCTGCGGTAAACACGGGAGATAAGCTGCTAAGCATCAACTAGCGCGCCCCAGCCAAAACTGCCACTAAAAGCCAGCACAAATCTTGGCAAATCCAGGGCAGATCTTGGCTAAGCCAAGGCAACTCTTGGTAAATACAGTGGGGGCCCAGTTCCAAGGAACTGGGCCCCCACTAGCGTTTAAACTCAGGCCACGGCCTGCGCGCCTAGTACGCGCTTAACGTCGTCGAGGTTTTCACGCACAATACGCTGCAAGGCCGCAGGGGAGTCAGTGTGGGTTTGCAGCCACTGCTCCAGCACGCCCTGGGCGTCGACGTCGTCCAAACCAACTGCCGGCAGCGGGAAGATACCAGCCAGGATCGACTCAGCCATGTGGAAAGTACGTGAGCCCCACACCTGCTCAACGATCTGCCCATAAGCCTCCACGAAGGGGGCCAGCAGCTGCGGGTGGCGAGTGACATTGAGGAAACCACGCAAAGACTTAGCCAGGGTCTCGTTAGGAATCGAGGCGTCAGTGACCAGCTTTTCCCAAGCCTGGGCCTTAGCCTGCGGTGAGGGCAGGGCGCAGCGAGCCTCCGAGGCACGCTCACGACCAGTGGTGGTCACGTCACGCTCAGCCTCAGCGGCAATCTCGGCCTCACCAAAGCGGCCGGCGGCCACCAGGCTGATCAGCAGCTCCCAACGCAGATCCTGATCCACAACCAGGCCCTCAAGCGGGGCTGAGCCATCAAACCAGCCCACCACGCGCTCAATCTGTTCGCCAGTTAGGGCGTGTGCGGCAGCGGCCTTAGCCAGCTGCAGCTGGGTGTCACTGCCGGGGGCGGCCTCCTGGGCCAGCTGGGCTAAGGCGCGGGCAGCGTGCTCAATGTACTCCAGGCGCTGGGCCGGGGGCAGGTACAGGCCCACCACCGTAGCCACCTTGGCGATCAGGCCACGCACCACGGAAGAGTGAGTCTCTACGCTCAGGGCCTCCAAAGCGGCCGGCAGGAACTGGGCGGCGCTGATCTCAGCGTCACGCACCATGTCCCAAGCACTAGCTAGGGCGATGGAACGCGGCAGTGAAGCGGTAAAGGCGGTGATGTGCTTGAGCGCAAAGTCAGCCGAAGCCTCATCTAGACGCACCTTGGCGTAGGTTAGGTCGTCGTCGTTAATCAGGATTACATCCGGGCGAGGAGAGCCCACCAGCTCACTGACCACGGTGCTGGCGCCGTCGACGTCGATCTCAATGCGAGTGCTACGCTCCAGCTTGCCGTTAGCATCCATGGAGTAACCACCAATAGCTACGCGGTGGGGGCGCAGCGAGGCGGGCGAGCCAGCGGGGATCTCCTGGTCAAGCACGAAGCTGGTGATAATGCCCTGCTCATCAACCTCCAGGCGCGGACGTAGGGTGGTAACCCCAGCTTCCTGCAGCCACAGGCGAGCCCAGGTGGATAGGTCGCGGCCGCTGGTGGCCTCCAGCTCACGCAGCAGGTCGTCAAACTCGGCGTTGGCGTAGGCGTGGGCGGCCAGGTAGTTCTTAATGCCGGCGAAGAACTTGTCGCGGCCCACGTAACCCACTAGCGCGGCCAGTACGGAGGCGCCCTTGGCGTAGGTGATGCCGTCAAAGTTAACTTCGACGTCGTGCAGGTCCTTGATCTCTGCGGCCACCGGGTGGGTGGAGGAGAGCTGATCCTGGTTGTAGGCCCAGCCCTTCTCAATGGTCTGGAAGGTGGTCCAGGCGTCGCTCCAGCGGGTGGCTTCAGCTACCGCTAGGGTGGAGGTGTACTCGGCGAAAGACTCGTTTAGCCACAGGTCATTCCACCACTTCATGGTGACCATGTCACCAAACCACATGTGGGCCAGCTCGTGCAAAATGGTTACCGCGCGGCGCTCAACCAGGGCCTCGATGGGGCGAGAGCGGAAAATGTAGTCGTCACGGTGGGTGACGCAGCCGGCGTTCTCCATGGCGCCTGCGTTGAATTCAGGCACAAAGATCTGGTCGTACTTTTCGAAGGGGTAGGCGGTGCCAAACAGTTGCTCGAAGTACTCAAAGCCAGCCTTGGTCAGGTTGAGGATTTCCTCGCTGTCCATGTGCTCAGCCAGGGAGCGGCGGCAGTAGGTGCCCAGCTCAACCTGGCGGCCATCGCCGGCCACGTAGGTGTCGGTGGCGCCCACATAGGGGCCGGCCACAATCGCAGTCACATAGGACGAGAGCGGACGAGTGGGGGCAAAGTGGAAGGTATGGGTGCCCGCCTGCTCAGCTACCGGGGTGGGAGTGGGGGAGTTAGAAAATACCGTCCAGCTCTCAGGGGTCTTAACGGTGAAAGTGAAAGAAGCCTTAAGGTCAGGCTGCTCAAAGACGGTGAAAACGCGGCGGCTGTCGGGCACCTCAAACTGGCTGTAAAGGTAGGTGAGCCCATCAGCGGGGTCAACAAAGCGATGTAGACCCTCACCGGTGTGCATGTAGGCGCAGTCAGCCACTACTTCCAGCTCATTGTGCTCAGCTAGGTTCTCTAGAGCAATGCGACTGTCGTGGTAGACGGATGCCGGGTCTAGGTCAACCCCGTTGAGCTTGATCGAATGAACGGCGGGGGCAATTAGGTCAATAAAGGTGCTCGCCCCGGCCTTGGCGTCAAAACGCGCCACGGTAACAGAGCGGAAGGTCTCCTCGCCCTGGGTTAGATCCAGGTCGACGGCGTACTCGCGAGTAGTGATGATGGCAGCGCGCTCGCTGGCCTCCACTCGCGTGAGGTTAATGCCGGGCATTGACTCTCCTAAAAATACTAGTAGTAGTGCTGCTTATCTTACGCGAACCAGAGTGAAAGCTTTGACCCGCTTAGCCATCAGGCTAAGCGGGTCAAGGTTTAACAGGTGCTGGCTAGCTGCCTGGAGTTGGCCAGTTAGCCGAACTAGTTACCTAGTGGTTTGGTGGTGGCTAGCTGCCTGGAGTTGGCCAGCTAGCCGAACTAGTTACCTAGTGGTTTGGTGGTGGCTAGCTACTTGGAACTGGCCAGCTGGGCTTACCAGATAGTTACGCGCTGGTCGGGATCCAGGTACAGTTCATCGCCGGGGACCACATTGAAGGTCTCGTAGAACTCATCCAGGTTGCGCACAATACCGTTGCAACGGAACTCGTTAGGCGAGTGCGGGTCAGTGGCCAGCAGCAGCTCAGCGCGCTCTAGGCGGCTCTTTTGCTGCCAGATGCGGGCCCAAGAGTAGAAGAACCGCTCCAAAGCGCTCAAACCATCAATCACCGGGGCCTGCTCAAAAGACTCAATTCCCTTACGGGCCAAAGCCAGCTTGTAGGCCTTTAGGGCAATACCCAAACCACCCAGGTCACCAATGTTCTCACCAATGGTCAGCGCGCCCTTAACATGTGGGGCCGCCTGGCCCAGCTGCTCATAGTGGGCAGCCACATCGGCGGGAACATAAGCGTCATACTGGGCAATTAGGGCGCCGGTACGCTCCTCGAAAGCCTTACGGTCAGCCTCAGTCCACCAGTCACGCACCGCACCGGTGCCATCAAAAGTGGAGCCTTGGTCATCAAAACCGTGGCCAATCTCGTGACCAATAACCGCGCCGATACCAGCGTAGTTAACGGCGTCGTCGGCCTCTAAATCAAAGAAAGGTGCCTGCAAAATAGCTGCCGGGAAGACAATCTCATTCATCACCGGGTTGTAGTAGGCGTTGACGGTCTGCGGCGTCATGTGCCACTCGTCGCGGTCCACCGGCTTACCCAGCTTGCATGCCTCATAGGCGATTTCAAAAGCCTCAGCGGCGCGCACATTACCAACCAAATCGGTGGCGCTTAGCTGCAAAGAGCTGTAGTCACGCCACTTAGCGGGGTAGCCGATCTTAACCGTGAACTGCTCCAGCTTAGCCAAAGCCTCTTGGCGGGTAGCCGGGCTCATCCACTCCAGCTGGCTAATAGAGCCACGGTAAGCCTCAAGTAGGTCAGCCACCAGCACATCCATGGCCTCCTTGTTCGCGGCCGGGAAATGACGGTGCACATAAAGCTGGCCCAGGGCCTCACCCAAAGTACCCTCAACCAGGCTCACCCCACGCTTCCAACGCGGACGCTGGGCATCAATACCCTGCAGCTTACGCGAGTAGAAATCAAAGCTCTCGGTGGCAATCTCCTGGCTCAGCAGCCCTGCGCGCGAGTGCAGCACATGCCAAATAATCCAAGCCCGCACATCCTCAAGCTCGCTTTCCTGCCACACCTTAGCGGCCTTAGGCAGGTAGTCAGGTTGACCCACAATAACCTCACGGTTAAAGAAGCCCTCACCCACCACCTTGGCGGCTGCCGCAGACCAGGTCTCAAGCGGCAAACCCTGCGCGCTAGAGACCACATCAGCCCAGTTCATGGGGTTGTTCATGGCCTCAATGTCACGGCAACGCACCGCATCCCAGTGCCCGGCCGCGAGCGCCGTCTCCAGCTTCATAACGGCCTGGGCGATCTGTGCAGCCTGGCGGCCCAAACGCTGGTCATAGCCACTTAAAGTGAACATGTTAGCGATGTGAGCGGTATAAGCCTGGCGCAGCGCAGCCTTATCCTCTTCACGGTAGTAAGCCTCATCAGGCAGGCCCAAACCAGCCTGAGAAACCCACACGGTGTAACGCTCAGGGTCATTAAGGTCAACCTCAACCCCAGCCCCAATCGGGCCGTGGAAAATCGCAAACAGCTTAGCGCCCATAACGCTAGCCAGCTCATCCTTGCTAGAGGCGCTAAACAGCTCGGCTACATCAGCCTCCAGCGGAGCCACGCCGGCCGCATTAACTGCTTCCTCATCCATAAAAGACTCATACAGTGAGCCGATCTGATAGGCCTCACCGCTAGCCTGACCGGCCTCAGTCTGCTTAGCGCAATCCTCAATAATCTGGCGGCAAGCCAGCTCAGCGCCGTCACGCAGCTCCATAAAAGAGCCGGCAGAAGGGCGATCAGCCGGAATCTTAACGGTGCGCAGCCAAGTACCGTTTACATAGCGGTACAGGTCATCTTGCACCCGCACACTAGTATCCATATCTGCCGGGTTTAACACACCCGCAACTAGCTGGGCATTATTTTCATTCGTCATAAAACTATATTAGCCGCTGCCCTTAGCGCTTTGACTTAGTTTTCTTTAGGCCAATAACCGGGCACAATTGGTTACATGCGCGTACATATTGCCTCAGACCATGCCGGTTACGAACTCAAAGCCATCGCCATCACCCACCTAGAAAACAACGGACATGAGGTTATTGACCACGGAGCATTAACCTACGACCCCCAAGACGACTACCCCTCCTTCTGCTTTGAAGCCGCCCAGGCCACCGTTAACGACCCCGGCAGCCTAGGCATCGTAATTGGCGGCTCCGGCAACGGCGAGCAAATCGCCGCCAACAAGGTACGTGGCGCCCGCGCCGCCCTAGCCTGGAACCTGCAAACCGCCCGCCTAGCCCGTGAGCACAACAACGCCAATGTGGTTGGTATCGGCGCCCGCATGCACACCAGCGAGGAAGCCCTAGAAATCATTGACGCCTTCCTGTCCGAGCCCTACAGCAACGAGCCGCGCCACCAGCGCCGCATCGAAATCCTCGCTGACCTTGAGGCCTGATGCCTGAAGGACACACAATTCACCGACTGGCTAAATCCCTAAACATCCTGTTTAGGGAAAGCCAGCTGCGTGCCTCTAGCCCCCAAGGCCGCTTCGCCCAGGGAGCCGCCCGCCTAGATGGGCAAGTTTTTATCAGCTCCTACGCCCACGGCAAACACCTACTGGCAGCTTTCGCCCCCGCCCCCGACGTCGCCCTAGACTCACCCGCCATCACCTGGCTACACACCCACCTGGGTCTATATGGGGCCTGGAACTTCGACGGCGACGCCACCTTCGTGGTGCCCGAAATATTCGAGGTCCCCGACCTGGAAGTAGGCTCCCGCCAGGGCCTGCCAGGCATTAAAGAACTAGGTGGGCACTCAGGCGGTAGCGCGCTCGCGGGCTTAACGGTGTCTACTCGCGCGGCTTTAACCCAGCCTGAAGGGGTTGCTGCCACCGTTGGCTCAGGTAAACCCCGCCCAGATTTGAAACTACCCCAGGGCAAGCTAGCCCCCGGACAATGGCAGCCTGCGCCTCCTAAAGGCGCGGTGCGTCTGCGGCTAGTTAGTAAGCATGGGGTGGCTGACTTATCTGGCCCCACCACCTGTGAACTACTGGATTTAGAGGGCGTTAAAGCGGTTGAGGCACGCCTGGGCCCAGACCCGCTAGCCCCAGGGAAAACAGCCGAGGGGAAAGCAACCTTTATCGCTAACGTACGCCGGCGCCGTCGGGCCATTGGTGAGCTGCTGATGGACCAGTCGGTAATAGCCGGGGTGGGCAACATTTACCGGGCCGAATCGCTTTTCCGGGCCGGTATTAGCCCGCGCCGCCAAGGCGCCAATATCAGTGCGCAGCGCCTAGGCAAACTGTGGGATGACAATGCGGCCCTACTGGCTCACGGGGTGGCTACCGGTCTAATTACCACCGTTAACTCCGACGACGTACCTGACCCGCTGCCTCCAGATGATCCAGAGGCTGGGCGCTGGTATGTCTACCACCGCACCGGGCGGCCCTGCCTGCGCTGCGGCACCCCAATTGCTGGTGACATGATGCAGGGGCGCACCCTGTTTTGGTGTCCACGCTGCCAAGGGCGCTAAACGGCCAATGTGGCGGCGCTAAGGGCCGCCACCAAAAGCGCTAGGCGAGCTAACTGGGTTCAAAATCAGTACAAAAATCAATGCAAATTTAAGCGCAACAAAGGAGCATAAATGGCCAAGCTGCGATCAACTACTTGGACTAAAGACGCTAGCGGGGTGCTCACCCGTGAGCACCGCCTGCAGGTGCCGCTAGTTCACGGCGACGCCAGCGACAAGCGCACTATCACGGTATATGCGCGCGAAGTAGCTATGGCTGGGGCAACCGATCGTGAGGCCCTGGTTTATCTGCAAGGTGGGCCCGGCTTTGAAGCTCCCTACCCCTATGTCGACGGCGGCCTGGGCTGGCTAGCTGAGCCGCTTAAGCACTACCGCCTGATTTTGCTAGACCAGCGCGGCACCGGTAACTCCACTGCGGTAGGCCGGCCCTGGGCTGACACGCAGACCATGGTGGAGTACCTAACCCACCTGCGTTCAGATTCCATTGTGGAAGACGCCGAGGCCCTACGCCAGGCCCTGGGTATTGAACGCTGGAGCCTAATAGGCCAGTCTTTTGGTGGTTTTTGCGTAACCCGCTACGTCAGCGCACACAGCGAAAGCCTGCACCACGTCTACCTCACCGGTGGTCTGCCGGCAGTGGGCCACAGCTTGGATGAGGTTTACACGGCCACCTACGCGGCTATGCGTGAAAAGTCCGAGCAGTTCTACGCCCGCTTCCCCGGCGACCGCGAGCGCATGTCTAACCTGCTAGAAATGGCCGACGCCGGCAAGCTACACACTGTGCATGGTGACGTTATCGGGGTTACCCGCCTGCGTAGCCTGGGTATGCTGCTAGGGGCCAGTGGCGGCGCGGATGTGCTGCACAACCTGCTTAGCCAGGAGCCTGGTTCTTGGCGTCAGCGCTGGGATATTGGTGAGCAGCTGGCCTTTAGCGCCCGCAACCCGCTGTATGCCTTCATCCACGAGTCTTGCTGGGCTGACGGGCAGGTAACTAACTGGGCGGCGGTGCGCACCCTACCAGAAGATTTCAAGTCAGACCCCACCTTGCTAACCGGTGAGCACGTTAGCCCCAAGTTCTTTGAGGAAGACTCGCTGCTGCGTGACTGGGCTGACGTGGCCCAGGCACTAGCTGAGTACCCCTGGCCGCAGCTGTATTCGCCCCAGGCCATGCGTGCCAGCCAGGTTAAGGGCGCGGCGGCAGTGTACTTCCGTGACGCTTATGTGCCCGCGCAGTTCTCGCTGGAAACCGCAGCTTTGGTGCCCGGCCTGCAAACCTGGGTGACCAGCGAATACGAGCACAACGGGGTACGCGCCAGTGGGGGAGCGGTGTTTGCCCGCCTGCACGAGCTAGCCACCGGTAAGGTGCTGCGCTAACAGTGCCAGCTGCCGCAAAGCCGGTGTTCTAGGCGCGCCAGGCAGATAGCTGCTAAGCCGGCGGCCACTGGCTTAAGCGTATGCTGGCTCCTAGATAGCATTAAGAAATAAGAAGGGGGACCCCCGGTGGGGTCCCCCTTCTTAGCGCTTAAGGCCATTTAAGACTGTGACAGCCGCCCATTTTCTAAAGCAGCTTAAGCTTTATTAGCTGTAGCGCCTAGATGTAGATGGTCGGGTCTATCATCAGCTCCGGGTCGGTGCGCGGATCGCGAACCTTAGACGGCACTCCCACGGCCACATGCCCTTCAGGCAGGTTTTTAACCAGCACCGCGTTGGCGCCAATAACGCCGCCGTCATAAACTGTAACCGGACCCAAAACCTTAGCCCCAGCCCCCACCGTGACGTGGTTGCCAATGGTGGGGTGACGTTTGCCCGGGGTCATTGACACCCCACCGAGGGTTACCCCGTGAAAGAGCAGGACGTCGTCGCCAACTGTGGTGGTTTCACCGATAACTACCCCCATGCCGTGGTCGATAAAGAAACGTCGACCAATGGTGGCGCCAGGGTGAATCTCCACGCCGGTGGCTGCGCGGGCTGCCTGAGACAGGGCCCGGGCGGAGAAATGGTGGCCTTTAGACCATAGCCGGTTGGCTACCCGGTAAGCCCACACCGCGTGTAAACCTGGGTAGAGCAGGGCCACTTCGGCGGTTGAACGCGCTGCTGGGTCACGGTCGCGGGCAGTTTTAATGTCCTCGCGGATCAGTGCTAGCAGGCCCATGCCTTTACGGTCAGAGGGGCTAGAACAACATGGGCTAGCTGGCGCCTCAGTGGCTTCGCTGTGCACGTCGCCCATAACCAGGTCGGCCTTAGCGGCAGATAACTGGCTAGCTGGGGCGGGTGTGGTCTTAACTGTCACAGTCTTTTGCTTTCAGTCCAAATAAGCCGAGTACAGGGGAGTGGACAGGTAACGCTCACCGGTGTCGGGCAGCAGGGTGACAATGGTCTTACCGGCAAACTCGGGGCGGTGGGCTAGCTGGTCGGCGGCGGCCAGGGCAGCGCCGGAGGAGATACCTACCAGCAGGCCTTCCTCAGCGGCGGCACGGCGGGCGTAGGTTAGCGCAGCTTCAGACTCAATGTGCAGCAGCTCATCCCAAATGTTCTGGTCAAGCACCTCGGGCACAATGTTGGCGCCAATACCCTGGATCTTGTGCGGGCCGGCGTGACCTTCGCTTAGCAGGGGAGACTCAGCCGGTTCGATACCGAAAATCTTGACGTTGGGGTTCTTTTCGCGCAGCACTTGGCCTACACCAGTGAGGGTGCCGCCGGTGCCGATGCCGGCTACGAAGGCGTCAACCTGGCCGCCGGACTGTTCCCAGATTTCCAAGGCGGTGCCGGCGCGGTGGGCGGCAGGGTTAGCCTCATTGGTGAACTGGGAGGCCAGAATCGAGTTGGGGGTGGCCGCCTGGATTTCGCGGGCCTTGTCAGCTGCGCCCTGCACACCGTTAACACTGGTGAGCACTAGCTCTGCGCCAAATGCGCGCATAATGGCGCGGCGTTCCTTGCTCATGGTGTCAGGCATGGTGATGATCACGCGGTAGCCTAGCGCCGCGCCGATAGCAGATAGGCCCACGCCGGTGTTGCCGCTGGTGGCTTCCACAATGGTGCCGCCGGGCTTGAGGGCGCCGGAGGCTTCAGCGGCGCGAATGATGTTTAGGGCAATGCGGTCTTTAACCGAGTGGCCGGGGTTTAGGGCCTCAAACTTGGCTAGTACCGTGGCTGGGGCGTCAATAACGCGGTTAATGCGTACTAGCGGGGTGGAACCAACCAGGTCAGCAATAGAGTTAGCAATGTCAGTCATGTAAATCTCCCTAAGTAAATTTTTTGGGCCCGCAGCGCTTAGATGGGTACGCAAACGGTAGGAAAAACTTGAGTGGGGGCCAGGGCCTGTCTGGCCAAGGGTAAATAGACGCCAGGCATGCGCAGGCGACGCACTAATTCGAGGCCTGACGTGCTACAGACACATGCACTGCGCGAAGGACATCATCAGCGCCATATTCATCATGGCTGTGTCTCCTTTCGCGCTCAAAAATCTTGCTGGCCAAGTGTTGGCCAGCCGCCAGTCACTGTACAACGCTAACTGGCGTAAGTACAACAGTTTTTCACTATCTAAAAAGCGCTAAATACCTCAGCTTCGCAGTGAGCGGATTAGGGACTATTAAGGGATTAGAGGGGCAGCTCAAGGATTTTGGTGCCGGCAGCTTCTAGCTGGCCTTGGCCTCGGGTCACGTTAGCTACTAGCGCGGCTAGTTCTGTGGGATTGGCGACGGCGCTGGCCAGTTCGATAGTTGCCTGGCTTTCCCAGCGGGTTTGCACAATATTGGCGCCGCCGGCGCGCAGCTCAGCCTCGATGCGACCAGCCTCGGCCACCGGTGCGCGCAGCTGCCATAAATACTGTTGGCTGCGCCTGCACAGGCTTAACTGTTCTAGGGCTTGGGTGGTGGCTTGCGAGTAGGCGCGTACTAGCCCGCCTGTGCCCAGCAGGGTGCCACCAAAGTAGCGGGTGACCACCACGGTTACATCAAAAATTTGGCTGCCACGCAACACCTCAAGCATGGGCTTACCAGCGGTACCCGAGGGCTCGCCGTCGTCGTTAGAGCGTTCCGTGGGGGTGGCGCCAGGGTTAGCGATAATAAAAGCGCTGCAATGGTGGCGCGCGTCAGGGTAGAGGACGCGGCGGCTGGCAATAAACTCACGGGCCTGGGCCTCACTAGTGGTGCGCGCCGCTAAACCTAGAAAGTGTGAGCGTTTAATTTCTAAGTCAATCTCGCTAGCGCTAGTATCTGCTGGGACCAGTACGCCAGCTGGTGCTAGTGAACTCATAAGCTAATTGTGGCATGAGTCAATTGTGAGTAACGCCTATTTATTAGTGCCTCGACTTAAGGGGGCTAAGGCTAGTAAAGTTGCTTAAGTTGTTTGAGGCGATGGAACTCACACCCGCATCTGTGCATTATAGATTGGCTAGATCAGCGTGCACCGGGTAAGGTTACACGTCGGTTCAGGTTTGTTTTCTATACGAGAGGAGCGGGATCATGGCAGTTCCGAAGCGGAAGATGTCCCGTAGCAACACCCGCAACCGTCGCGCCCAGTGGAAGGCTGAGCTGACTCAGCTGGACAACTTGCGCATTGCCGGACGCGAGGTCAAGATTCCTCGTCGTCTAGCAAAGGCTTACAAGCTCGGCCTGGTCGAGGACTGATAAGTCTACGGTAGCGTCCCGAGCCTGCCGGGTTAAGCAGGTAGTGATGTGCATTTAGCGCATCCGCGCGGGTGTAGCTCAATGGTAGAGCCTCTGCCTTCCAAGCAGATTACGCGGGTTCGATTCCCGTCACTCGCTCCACCGTCTCTTCCAGCGGCCGGAGAGCGCCTCTCCCGCCGTGCAGAGACCGACCGGGCCTGAGAAGCTCGCCGGATCGGACCGGAAGGCCGCCGCTTCGGCAGCCCCCGCACCGCGGGGAAACCTACTCAACCGGTTCGCTGAACGCCTGGATCGTGATGTCGGCCATCTCGGGGAAGGCCCTCTTCTTCCTCTCAGCCCCTTTGGGCAGAACGGCTTCATCGAACACGGAATCGAGGAAGAAAACAACCAGCATATCGGCGATCCGCTCCAGTTCGATCGTCGGACGCCTCCCCAATTGCCCGAGAACGGATCCCACGATCTCGGCGATCTCGCGCTTCAGCCAGACGAGGTCGTCCTCGACGTCGAGAGGGGATTCGGGATTGCGGATCCGGTGAAGCGCCAATTCCGAACTCAAAATGTACAGCGTGCGTCCATGGGGCTGAAGTGTGTCGATGATCTCCACGAGCGTGCAGACGTCCGCAGGTCCCTTCGTGGCCGCTATGGCTTCGCGCAGCTCCCTCAACACGCATACCGTTCGGTAGAGAAGCGCCTCCTGCAGCAATTCCGCCAGTGACGAGTAATTCGAGTAGAAGGCGCCCCGGGTGAACCCGGCAGTCGCGACGACGTCGTCGATCCTCGCCCCCGCCAAGCCCTTCCTCTCGAACACTTCGACGGCGGCGTCGAGCAGACGCTGCCGGGTGTTCTCACGTTTTCGCAAAGGCCTGTGAGTCACACGCACCCAACTCCTCTCTCATCCTGCCGCGAGGATACACGCCTTCCCCGTCGGCTCGCTGCCCGCCCAGACCGGGCCGACCACGCCGGCGGCCCGCCCGACTTTCAATACAAGAATATATCGCGTACAGTTTCGTATCGAAATCGAGTTCATGCGAAAGGACAGTCAAGTGTCGTCGATACTTCAGCGCGTGGGAGGATGGACCGCCTCCCACGCCAAGCGCGTCTTGGCGGGGTGGCTCCTGCTCATGATCGCCCTGGGCGGGATCGTCGCCGCCACGGGGATGAATCTGGCAACCACGTACAAGGTCACCGGGACGGAGTCCATGGAGGGACTGGCCGTCATGGCCAAGCGTCTCCCTCAGGCGGCCGGCGCCAGCGAGCAGGTGCTCTTCTCCACCGGCGGGGACATCGAGGGCCAGCGCACCGCGATCGAGTCCTTCATCGGGAAGGCCCGGAAGATCGAGGGCGTGTCCACCGTCACCGACCCGTTCGCGCAGCAGACGCGCACCGTCTCCCGCGACGGCCACCACGCCCTCGTCCTCGTGCAGACGGACTCGTCCGTCGGGGAAGCCGCCGGAGAGCCCGGCCCCAAGGCCAAGGCCGTCTCGAAAGAGCTCACTCAGCTGGCCAGCGCCACGCAGAAGACCAGTCCCGATCTCACCGTCCAACGCGGGGCCAACATCGGCAATTCGACGTCGATCGGCATGTCGGCGACAGAGCTGCTCGGCCTGGTCATCGCAGCCATCGTACTGATCGTCACCCTGGGATCGGTGGTGGCCGCCGGAGCTCCCCTCCTGACCGCCGCCACCGGCGTCGCCATCGGAATGCTCGGCATGCTCGTGGCCGCCGACTTCATCGACATCAATTCGAGTACGCCCGTCCTGGCGGTGATGATCGGACTGGCGGTCGGCATCGACTACGCGCTCTTCATCATCTCCCGCGCCCGAGAGTATCTGGCCGAGGGAGTCAAGCCGAAGGAAGCCGCCGCCCGCGCCAACGCCACAGCGGGCTCGGCCGTGCTCTGCGCGGGCGGGACCGTGATCGTCGCCCTATGCGGGCTGGCGGTGGCCAGGATCCCCTTCCTGACGGTCATGGGACTGTCCGCCGCCGCCATGGTCGCCGTGGCCGTCCTCGTCGCAGTCACCGCGGTGCCCGCGATGCTCGGTCTGCTCGGCGGACGCCTGGCGCCCGCGAAGAGGAAAGCCCGGAAAAGCCGCGCACGCGGCTGGGTCCACTTCGTCACGCGGGTGCCCGCA
>ERZ773013.699-NODE-699-length-20848-cov-9.766604_pt1 | contig 20848 bp, 20 predicted proteins | sample MGYA00511670_ERZ773013 | MGnify/ENA primary metagenome ERZ773013 (study PRJEB29015, sample SAMEA2738120) | human oral metagenome | biome: human oral; feature: human-associated habitat; material: saliva | place: China | collected 2257 ... | reverse complement strand
CTGAGTCTATGTATTAAGTTGGAAGGATAGCATTGAGTTCCTGTGTGCATAGATTAAAAACTCAATTCAACATTGACGAAAGGAAGCCCAATTCTTAATTTGGTAACAGAATTAAGATAGGCACTACAGTCTGATAAGTGCTGTCTTAAAGAGTAAAACTTATCATCAACGAAAGGAGCTAAAACGTAATGTTGGTATATGTATTAAAACAAAACGGACAACCTTTTATGCCAACGAAACGCTTTGGCAAGGTTCGCAGATTACTAAAAACAAAGAAAGCAAAGGTTGTTCGCAGAGAGCCGTTCACCATTAAATTGCTCTATGAACCAGAAACAGATGTGGTTCAAGAGTGTTATTGTGGTGTGGATACAGGTTCACGTCATATTGGTGTAGCAGTTGTCAGTAATGATAAGGTGCTGTATCAATCTCAAACCGAATTAAGAAGTGATATTAAACGAAAGATGGATGCTCGTAGAATGTACAGGCGTAATCGTAGACAAAGAAAAACACGTTATAGAAAACCTAGATTTCTAAATAGAAAAAACTCTATCAAAAAAGATGGGCTACTACCTTCGGTCAAACATAAGGTTCAGGCTCATATTGATGAAATCGAGTTCTGCAAAAAGATACTACCTATTTCAGATTCAAACTTGGTTATAGAAGTAAGTCAATTTGATACTGCTTTGATGAAGGATCCAAGTCTGAACAGTGAGAAGATAAAACATTGGGGCTATCAGCAAGGCTTCAATTATGGCTACTCGTCAAGACGAGAAGCAATTCTTCACCGAGATAACTATACTTGTCAATGCTGTGGTAAAAAGAATTGTAGACTAGAAGTGCATCATGTCAAATTTAAAAGCAACGATGGCACAGACGATGAAGAAAATCTTATTACTTTATGTGAAGATTGTCATAAAGGTGTTCATGCTGGTACTGTAGTTCTAAGCAAAAAACCTAAGAAGAGCAAAAACTTGAAATATGCTACCCACATGAGTATCATCCGAAGTTACTTGTTGAAGAGATATCCTAATGCGATCGAGACTTTTGGTTTTGTAACAAGTGAAAATAGGAATCATTTGAACTTGCCAAAAGACCACTACATAGATGCTTGCGTTATTGCAAGTGGTGGCTTAGAAATCAAGCAGCTGGATGTGATTTTCTATAAACGTAGAGTATCGAAAGGTAATTATCAACTAACAAAAGGGGTTAGAGGAGAACTAAAAATTCCTACAGGAAAAATCTGTGGTTTTAGAAAATTTGATAAGGTTGAGTATCTTGGAAACGTATATTTCATTAAAGGTAGAATGAGCAAATATGGATATTGTTTCCTTACAGATATTTTTGGTAATAAGATAGATTTCAGTTGTATGACTAGAGGCACAAAAACGCCTAAATTATCTAGTTGCAAACGAATATCGGCAAGAAGTAGTTGTCTATGTATAAGAAAGAAAATCACTCTAAATATAAACAACATTTAAACTTTGAAAATTTTACAGCAGGCGAATTATTAAGAGTGTGGAGAAACTGGTAAAAAAAAGAGAGCCAATCGCCCTCTCTTTTTTTATTTCGACATATTTGCTAATCTTTTCGTGAAACTTGTTTGATTTAGATCTTCGATTTCAAAATCTAGGAATTGGATCTGTTGTGTAACTAATAAAGCTCCATCATTCTTCTTAAAGAAGTTGTTTGAAATGTTACCATACAATGTTAATGTTGCTGGTCCATTGATGGAAGATGCTAACTTAGCTAGTCCAAAACCAACGGCTGTAGAAGTGGATGACACAAATTTGATACCGCCACCTCCAATTTCCTTCTTATAAGATCCATAATTTTGAACGATTTGAAATCCAGTGACCTTAAAGATAAGATCTGGATTACCATTTCCTAATGGCTGGAATTTTTCATTCTCTGTAATAGCCGCTAGTAGATCCTCGTTCTTTATTTCAACATCATACTCTAGGGTATCAGTTGCTTTAGGATCGAATGGTGTTGCGTTTTGTTGCATATTCTTCACCATTGCTTCAAATCCATCTTTTGTAACGGATGCACCAGCTGCTCCAGCATGTCCACCATGTCCTAAGAAAGAATCAGCACATCTATCAAGATGTTCCTTTATATCGTATCCTTCTGGGGCACGGAATGAACCTTTGAGAATTCCATCTTGACCATTTGTAAACACTGCACATGGCAAGTTGTATTTCTCTAATATCTTTGCTGCTAAAATTCCAATGATACCTGGTTTGATATCTGGCACATAAACAATGACTGGATTTTTGATTTCATTAGCTTTTTCTAAGGCTTCAAGCTGAGGTAAGATACCCTGTTCATAAGCGTTAGCTGTCGCCAACTTTCTTTCATCATTACACTGCTTTAAAATCTTCATCAGCTCTAAACATTCAGAGTAATCGGAAGATGTTAATAGTTCTACAGCATATTTTGCATAACCATCATACATACGCTCTAAGGCATTGATTGCTGGTCCACAAGTAAATCCTGCTGTAACTCCAGTCCAATGAGAGATTCCAAACTCATAAGCCATTGCCTTTAATCCTGGCAAGGCATTTGTAATATCATTGTTTAAAACCTTTAAGCCTTGGTAAGCGATAACATAATTTTCTTCTGTTAACACCATCTGATCGCAAAATGTAGCAAGCATTGCAATCGGCTTTAATAGCTCAAGCAATGGATTGTTGCTGCCCAACAGGGAGCGAGCAATCTTGTAGGCATTCCCTGCTCCACAGTATCCTGTAAAATCAGCTGAATTTTGAATTGCCTCTGCATCCAATATAAAGTCAGCATTTGGTAATATAGTATTACCATTTTCTATTACAGGTTGATGGTGATCAGTAACGATTACCGTGTATCCAAAACTTTTTGCATAGGCAATAGGTTCTAGTGCAGCAATACCATTATCAACTGTTAAAATAAGAATCTCATTTGAATCCAAATTGTTATCAGTTGCATATTGGTTTACTTCATCGACCATTGTTTTGTTTAAGCCAAATCCTTCGCATCTACGTGGGATCCGATAGTGAACATTGGTAAAGCCAGTCCATCTCATTGCCCATATAAGAATTGAAATCGCACTTGTTCCATCTACATCATAATCACCGAAAATAAAAATTGTCTTATTTTTATATTCATTGATCTTTGCAGTAATTTTTGGCAAGTCCTTCATGCTGTATTGATCAGCGATAGAACGCTTGAACCAATTGTTGATTTCTTGTACTGAATTTAGCCCAAGATTTTTTAAATGTGCTTCTGCGATAGAATTTACTCCATCCTTTTTCTTAAATTTATATTTCATTTTCTTCCTCTTTTCTATTTTTATCCATGATCATCAAATGTGTCAATATTATTATGTTATACCAAATAAAAAGAAAAAAAGCCGTGAATAATCACGACTCTTTTTTTTAGAATGGTAAATCATCTGACGTAATGTCAAAATTGTTTACGTAATAATCTCCACCTGTAATAGCATTAAACTGAGCTTCACTCATCTGATCTGCAACTGGTTGCTGAACAGGATTCTGTCCCTGTGGCTGTGGTTGATATGCCTGTGCCATTTGTTGAACCTGTGGCTGAGATGTTGGTTGCTGATACATCTGCTGAGCTACTGGTTGCTGATATGGCTGTTGCATGTTCATCTGAGCCTGTGGCTGGTAAGTCTGCTGCTGTACAGGTTGCTGATATTGTGGCTGAGCCTGTAATTGAGGCTGGTATGCCTGTTGTTGCATCTGTTGAGCAGAAACCTGAACTTGAGGTTGATACATTGGTTGTGCAGGTTGCTGAACAGGAGTCTGTACCTGTGGCTGTGGCTGATATGTCTGTGCCATTTGCTGTGGTTGAGCTGTTGGCTGCTGGTACATCTGCTGAGCTACTGGTTGCTGATTTGCTTGGACAGGCTGTTGCCCCTTCTTTCTAACAATTACTGGAGTAGCAGCAATAACGATACCTAAGTTATTGAATGCTTTGCCGTCTTCTTTAGTTGTCTTGTAAACGGATAAATATCCACTCACTGCAATTAAATCACCTACTTGATAGATTGTTCTATCCAAATTTTCGAGTAATTTCTTACTAAAAGAAGCAAACATAAATATCGTCTTTGGGTTTTCTTTGCTACCATAATTTAAAGCAAATGAAAAACCAGTTGGGAACAATCTTGCAACTGTTCCAACAAAGAATCCTGCCGCTTTATCATCTCCTCCTGGAACTAATGTGACGCTGTTGGCATTAACCCTGTAATATGTTAAGCCATCTTTACCTTCATCAGATGATAAATAACCTGCTACAGCAACAGGGGTGCCTTTTTTTGCAAAGCGTTCAAGATCTGACGCAGATCTACCATCAAATACTGAAACATTAAAAAATGATGCATTTCCAGTTTCATTTTGGTCATTTGATTTGTTGACAGCCATACTAAAGTGAGCACACTTCTTGCCATCTTTTGTTGTTGATACTTTGATCTCTGAAGCTACGTTTCCTGATACTAAAATACTATTTGACATTTTATTTTCCTCCTTTGCCCTCTTTTTGGGGCTATCATAACAAATGTCTAATTTATTTGATATTTTTCCATGTCATCAAATAAATACAATTCAATTATGTAATAAAAATAAATTTAAAAAAATGAACTTATAACAAATTTGAGTAGATATAGCATAATATATATGAAAGGATGTATAAATTATTTATGTTAGATAACCACGCTATTGAAGTATACGAGAATTATTTATTAGGGAAGACAAAAGTTCTTAGTTTGAAAGAGCTTATTAAAAAGGATAAAATCGATGATATTGTAGAGGATGAACAAGAGAAAATTAATCAAAGAATTGAAGAGGCAAATAGTGTTATTCAAGAGAAAAAAGCAATCGCAATTATCGCTTATGCTATTACAAAAATATTGAGATGGACACCTGTATATGCTGCCGATAATTTAACTAGTGATATTGTTGATCAACTAAAAATCAGGGGGCTTTTTAAATATATCGATACTCCAATGACAATCGTTGCAACAGGAGATTACAAATGGATTATCAAGAGGGTATTTCCATTAGAAGTGCCATATAACATGTGTGATCAAGCTGTTGATATCTATAAGAAGATTTTGAACGGACAAATGAAGTCATTCCCACATGAATACTTTAAGGATGAACATGGAGAAGAAAAGCTTGCCGCAATATTAAAATATTACATTGCTACAAATTTTGCCATTTCTTCAGTTGAAGATCTTTATATAGCATTTGGTAGAGATAAAAATAGAGTCAGCAAGCTTGACAAAGCCTGTTTGTACTATGCGTATTCGGGTATTTATGAATCTCCATTAGAACTTTTACACTACTCCATAGGAAAAGATAAGGATGATTTTTTATACGAATTTTATAGTTATATGAACGTTTTTGACGAAGTTGCGAAAGAATTTTGAAAAAATTGTGGATAAAACGTGAAGAAACTAGCATAATTAGTAGTGAACTATACGTTCACTTCTTTTATTTGTATAAGAAGAATAGAAAGGGAAAAATGAAGAAGAAAATTATTAAAACGGCTGCATTTGGAGTTGTAGCCACAGGTATTGCATCTGCTTTATTACCTGTTTCCGCAGAAGGAGTCACTCCACCATCAGCTACAACAAAGGCAACTATTACAGTTCAGAATGTTGACGCAGCTGATGCGAACGCTGAAGTAAAGGCTTATCGTATTGTCAAGCCAGAATTCAACGACCACGGTTTACTTGGCTATAAGGCTGTAGATGGCATTACAATTGCCGACTTAGCTAAGCCAACATCAGAGGAAGTACAGGCTGCTGTATCCTACATTCTAGCTCATCAGACAGAGTTTGAACCTATTTCCTTAACTCGTAATGGTACAGATTTTACAGCAGAAGCACCAGCAGGCGAATACGTTGTATTAGTTTCTAAGTCAAACACAACTGTTTATAACCCTGCAATCGTATCTGTAAACATTCCAAACGCAAACGTAGATGCTGCGGATGGTGGTACAGTCAACCTAAACAATGCCTTTGCAAATGGTAAGGTAGCATTCTTAAAGAGAAGCACACCAACTATGGAAAAGAACATCATTGTAGATGGTCAGAAGAAGAAGGGCGACTTGGTATCTGCTGATGGCGTTGGCTCAACAGTTGCTGATGAAATCACTTTCCAAATTGATACACAGTTACCGTCCTATCAAGTTGGCGAAAATGGAACAGTTTACAAGAACCCACGCTTTGAAATTTCAGATAAGCTACAAGATGTATTTGAAAATATCTCTGAGATCAAGATCCAGAATGCTGCTGGAGCTGATTTAGTAGCAAACACAGACTATGAACTAGTTAATGGTGTAGGCAGCAAGGACTTTACAGTTAAGTTCAAGAGCGAATACTTGATGGCTCATGGTAATGAAGCGGTTAAGATCGTTTATAAGACAAAACTTACTTCTACTGAAACAAACCAGAACTTTGCAGACAACAAGAACGTTGCTACATTGAAGTATTCTAATGATCCAACAAATGAACAGTCCGTTAAGATTGTGAAGGATAAGACATACCACTACACATTCTCTATCGACGGAAACATTGATGGAACATGGGAAGAATCAGGTAGTACAATTGATGGCAAGCAAGGCAAGCATCAGACAAACGAATTGAGTAAGGTATCAGAACGTACAGACTCTACTACATGGGAAGAAAAAGAAGACGAAACACATACATTTACAAAGCATTCCACAAAGGCTTTAGCAGGTGCTAAGTTCGGACTCTATAGTGATGAAGATGCTCAGACAAAGGTTGCAGAAACAACTTCTACTGATAAGGGCTTCATGAACTTCCATGGTTTGGATGCTGGCACATATTACTTAAAGGAAATTTCTGCTCCAGCAGGTTATTCTTTAAATAATACAGTATATAAGATCAACATCGTTGCAAACCTTGATGAAGAAGGTGTATTAACAGACTATTCTATTTCAACAGAAACCAAGGTTGGAGCTGCTTGGAACAAGGTTGGCGAAATGAAGTATACAAATACTAAGGAAGTTGATAATAAGGCTTTATTAGACGATGGTAGTGATAACCCAGATTATGGTAAGGTTAAGAATACTATCGTAACAGCGATCGACAACCCTACACAGATCGAAAATACTAAGTTAGCTGCATTACCTTCTACTGGTGGTGTTGGTACAGTAATGTTTACTGTAGCTGGAATCGGCTTATTCTGCGGATTTGGCTATGCATTTATGCAGGCTCGCAAAGAAAAAGAAGAATTAGCGAAGTAAAAAATAAAAGGAAGTGTAAAAGCTTCCTTTTTTTATGTGTTTCAGAAAATATATAGCATAATATAAATATGGAAAAGAAAAGAAAAAAGTTTGTAATCCAATTGTTTTGCCTTTTGGGTATGACAATCGGGCTTGGAATCATGGGATATCCAATTGCAAGTGACCTGTGGAATAAGTATCGAAATGACCAGATTGCTGATGAATACGAAAACAATGTAAAAGAACTTGATAAAGAGCAGATTGATAAAATGTGGGCTGAGGCAAAGGCTTATAATGATCAACATACAGTCAACTTCGTAAAGGATGTTTTCCATGATAATGAGGATTATGTGTTATCACACCCTTATGATCAATTGTTGAATCCGACAAATGATAACGTTATGGGATATATAGAAATTCCGAAAATCAACGTTCGTTTAGCTATTTATCATGGTATCGGTGAAGATGTATTATCAAAAGGAGTTGGACATGTAGAAGGAACAAGCTTACCTATCGGTGGCGTTGGGACCCACACAGTATTAAGTGGGCATAGAGGACTTCCATCGGCAAAATTGTTTACCGATCTTGACCAGATGAAAGAGGGAGATCTGATTTACTTGCACGTCTTGGATAAAACAATGGCTTATAGGGTAGATAAAATTGATACAGTTCTTCCTGAAGATACAAGTGGACTTGCAATAGAACAAGATAGCGATCTTATTACACTGATAACTTGTACGCCTTATGGTGTCAATTCTCATAGATTACTTGTTAGAGGAAGAAGAATTGACCCAGTTCCAATCGAGCAAAAGAAGATTACTCCGATTGAGCAGGTTTCCAGTATGCCAATCAAAGAAAAGGCTTTGGCAATTGGATTAATTGTTTCTCCGATCTTACTAATTATTTTAGTGGTGAGTGACAAAAAGAAAGAGAAAAAGAAAAAGCAGGGCAAGTAAGCCTTGCTTTTATTTTTTAGGTGGAATGTATCCATTCGATATCAGAGAATAGAAACTTGGAATATTTACATCAAAGTTTTCTTCTTTGTTGTATCTTTCACATGCCATGGCATACTTTGTAGTCATGCCGCCTTTACGTCGAAACTCTTCTTTGTTTAATGCTCCCTTTGGTCTTTTGCTTCCTTCTATTGAAACCATGTTCCCGATATCTTTTAATCCGATCGATAATTCACGATAATTATATCTTTTGTTGACCTTTTTTGATTCGTAATAAAATACCTTCGCCGTAAATCTAACTGTATCACCAATAAAGAATTTATTGTCAAATAAAGTCTTGTTAAACATTGCATCTGTCACTAAAACATTGACATGTTGGCGAAAGGGTAATCCAGAACCAAGTTCTTTTACATCATGGAAGCAGATTGTAGGGAAACATTTTAAGCGTTTTCCGCCAGATATTTCTTTGATGATCGGCGTCATAGAATAAAGTGTTCCTTCAAATTGAAGATTTTGCCCTACTACTTCATGGAAGTATGGATCGATAGGTTTTCTTTTCATAAAATAAGCTCCTTTCTTTTATTAAATTATATCATATAACAGTATAAATTCCTAGTATTGCATAACAGTATATGATATAATAAATATGAATAAGAAAGGAGCATGTGATGCTGAAATTTTATGATATGCCAGTTGGGCTTGGAAAAGATAGAGAAAAGAGCTTGCTATTTTACTTGAACGATATGGCACAAAAAACAAGTGGGTTTGTTTTTGAATATTGCCCACAACTAGTAACATTAGATAATGTCCCAGACGATATTGTAAGGGTTAGGCAGATGTTAACACCAGCAACCATAACTGATTTAACAGAGCAAGATAACCTAATTACATCTGTTGTCAGAAAAATTCATTCTATTGAGTATTATGATTTTGAATATCCTGATAATTATGTTGCTTTTAATATATTAGAAGCTGCGTTTATTACAGAAGTCGCTTTCATGGTTGCTATGATCAAAGACGGGAAGGAAAAGGAATTAAAGACTTTTATTGAAAAGAATTATAAGATCAACGATGAAGATCTAAGGAGATATTTAAAAGTTAGGAAGTACGTTCCAGAGGTCAAAGGAAAACTCGATTTGAATAAAATTGAAGAGTTCGAAGGGTTTTATTGTGATTTAGAGGTTACAAAAGATACTGAATATCATGGGATTGAAATTTTAAAGAAATTCTACAAGAAAAACAAACTAAACCTCTTTGAAAGCCCAATGATAATGTTAGCTTGTTTCATGAGCAGAGAACAGATTATCAAAATGTTATTCCAGTTAAAAGAAGAAAAGAAAGAAGAAAAATAAATGAAAAAACAATATGTGTTAGATACAAATGTGCTATTGCTCGATGAAGATGCAATGCATAAATTTGAAGAAAATGATGTTTATATTCCAGTTGCAGTATTGGATGAGTTAAACATTCTGAAAGAGGATTATAGAAATCCAGAACGAGCCGAAGCCGCAAGAGCTGCTAACAAGGAAATTCGGAAACTACTAGGAGAGCAAAAGAGCATCAAAAGAGATGAGAAGCGATTAAAAGATGAGATCGTTTGTACCTCTGAAGGTGGTGGGAATATTTTCTTTACCAATTATTTCAATCGCTCAGATTTAGAAGCCAGTATGAGCAAAGATATTTCGGATTGGGAAATCATCTTAACGGCAAAAGCTCTTCGAGATTATAGCGATAATCAGACTTCTAAGGAAAAGAAGAGAAAAGTAATTCTTGTAACAAATGATAATGGCATGGCGAATAGAGCTATGGGTAGATATGGTTTGATAGTAGAAGAATATAAGAACCCTATGGAAGAAGAAGTCTATAGTGGAAGAACTTCCATTATCGAAGCTAAGGTGTCAGCTGTGAAGATGTTACAAAAAGGTGGTTCAGTTTCAATCAAAGATGCTATATTAGCAAAAGAGCTAGAAAATGGAAATAACCTACATGAAAATCAATTTGTTGAATTATATGCAAAAGAAAAGACAGGAGGCATTCAAACGGTTGGGAAGGTAGTTGGTGAAGAGATCGTTCCTCTTTATACCGATAGATCAAAGTTTAGTGGGATCAAGCCACAGAATAATGCACAATATTTTGCAAAAGAATGTGTAGTCAGTCCTGTTGATAAGGTTCCACTAGCGATCATCTCTGGTCCTGCTGGAACAGGAAAAACACTTCTTGCTGTAGCTGGTGGATTAGATGCATTAGAGCGTGGAGAAGTTAAACAAGTATTATTATTAAGACCAAATGTAATGATCGATAAAAATGATGCAGCACTTCCAGGCAGTGAACAAGAAAAAATTGATCCACTTATGAGACCGTATTGGGATAACCTCAAGACGATCATGCTGGCAAAAGGTGTAAAACCAGATAAGGTGAAATCACAAATCAATCAGTTGATCGGAGATGAAAAGATCCGAGTAGAATCTTTCTCTTATATCAGAGGAAGAAGTATTTCTGATACATATATTATTTGTGATGAATCCCAAAATCTGTTAAGAAAGCATGTAATTGGCATTCTCACAAGACCAGGGGAACATTCTAAGCTTGTTTTACTTGGAGATCCAACTGATGAACAGATTGATAACCCATACGTAAACAAGTATAACAATGGACTTGTATTTGCTATGAATTTAATGAAAGATAGCCCACTTTGCTGTCAAACAACATTTTATGAAAATGAAAGTAAGCGTGGAGCACTTGTAAAAGATGTCATTAGTAGATTAAAAGAAAATAAGAAATAAGGAAGGAAATAGAATGGTATTTATCAAAGCAATTTTGTCATTTGTGCTTTTGATTACGATTGCATTGATATATTTCGTAATCAAAAAGTTATTAAGAAGAGTTTTTAGAAAAACAAAAAGAACTTTTAGAGGAATTTTATCTGGAGTAATTCTATTAGTCGTTGCTATATCTCTATCATTTATCTCTATTTTAACTGTTGGAACGGATATTCCGTACATTAAAATAAATACAGATAGCACAGATATTCCAGCTACATTGTCCGATGGAGATCTTGTTCTTAGATATAATGAACAAAAGGTATTTACAACTAGAGAATATAAGGAACATTTAAAGAAACAAAACAAATATGAAGATTATCAGATCGTTTACTTGCACGATGGAATAGAGGAGTACGCTAAAATTTCTGCAAATGGAGATGATGCCTATTCGATCGGTATCGTTTGCGGAGATGATAATAAGCTATCCAAAGTATATGGAATCGCTGAAAAAACTGGCTTAAAGGTTGGTGACGAGATTCTTTCTATTTCTGGTATTCCTGTAACAAAAGAATATACAGCAAAAAAGATTTTGGAAGATTATAGAATCGATTCTAGCCCTGTTTTATTAGCGTATAAGCGTGATGGGAAAGAATCTAGGGTAAATATCATCCCAGTTAAAGAAGGCATTAAAACAATGCAATTTAGAGTCAATGGAGCATATACAAAGAAAGTTCCTAGTATAATTAGTTCTGCACTAAATGAAGTTAGAATTGATGCTCAAGCTGTATTAGGTTTAAACCTTGCGATGCTATTATCTGAACCTATCCATGTATTTATTTTCCATATTTTAATTGCTTGGATGGTATTTGTGCTTGTGTTAGCATTATTATTTACATTTATCTTTTCAATCTTAAATGTAATGCGAAAAGTCATGAAGATTAACAATAGAACAATAAAGAATATTAAAACGATTCTGTATATCGTTATTGTTCCATTGTATGTACTGATCGTACATGTATTAGGAGTTATTCAATCTCTATGAGCAAAGATACAGTAGGGACAAAGGTTTTGAGCGATGGGAGTATCAAGGTGGTTATTCCCATTTGCCCAAGAACGAAAAAGAATTCTCAAAATATTTATCATAAGAATATTATCTCGAAGACGACTGGGAAAATAAAAAAGGTTCCATTCGTCGCTCCATCAAGTCCGTTTAAGAAGTATGAAAAAGACGCATCTTTGTTTGTAAGACCTTTGGGCATTGATTATCCGATCAATATCAAAGCGTTATATTACATGGATACCTATAGGACGATTGATCTAACCAATCTGAATGAAGCATTACACGACATTCTCGTTGTTAATGGATTGCTATTGGACGACAATGCTAAAATCGTTGTATCTACGGATGGAAGTAGAGTATTCTATGATAAAAACAATCCCAGAACAGAGGTCTACATAACAAAAGCAGAACCAACATTCTCAAAATAAAAAAAAGAGGGTAAATTAGCCCTCTCTTTTTTTAGTCTTCAATCTCCTTGTAAACGACAGTAAAGATTCTCTTTTCTGCAACGCCAGAGCATTTTGAATCGATCATCTTGTTAAGAAGATCTTGAGCAATCTTTCTGATATCTGCATAAAATGGTTTGCTACCAGTATAGTAGCGAAGTGCAGTTATTGTTGCATTACAAACATCAAGATCATCTAAGTAAACAGATTGAATCCAATCCTTACCATCTTTGTGAATGATCTTCGTTTTCATGAAAGCATTGCTGATCAATGGGTTGCTACTGCTCTGTAAGTAGTAGTAATATCCATTTAGTTCAAATGCAATATAAGAACCAAAACTCCATGTGAAGCCTTTAACTATCATTTCAGCTTGGTCTTCGCTTCTGATGATAAGCTGTTCACCAGCAAAATGATAGTCTTGTTGGTAGTATTGCTTGTTGGCAAGCTTTCCACCATTCTCTTTTACGAGATTTAATACTTCCTTAAATACCCACATCATGGCATATTCGCCATTTCTCAAATAAACTTTGTCCAACATTTAATTTTCCTCCTTCTTTGGATCCCAGTTAAAATAGATCGGATCGCTTAAAAGCATTCCGAACTGAACCTTGATACCCTGCTCTGCATAATATTCAGATAACTTTTTAAAAATGATATCAGAATAAACAGTGATATCCATTGCCTTTTCTCCAAGCTTGATCGTTCCTTCGGAAAAGCCATTTTTTGCTTTTTCTAACATTTCATTTTTTAAATGGAACTTTGTAAACTCGATAATATCTGTTAACATCGTCTTATGAAATGGTAGGTCTAATCTATCTGTTGGATAGAATTGCTTAACCACACAGATTACCTGTGTCGAATCAACTGTAACAAAAGTATTGCCTCCACAGGCTTCATTTGTTGTTGATGTTAATGTCTTGATTGCTAGTTCAGTATTTTCTAATAAGCAATCGAACTCTTTGTCTAACTTGATAGACATTTTCACCTGCTCTTGACAATGGGAATAAACGATATATTGTCCATTCTCCAATGCTTTTTTCACTTGGCTTTTAATAGCCTCCAAATCGTTCATGACTGTTTCCAACTTGTTGTATTCTGTTCTTAATTCATCTATTAATAACATAATTTTCCTCCTTTGGCTCTTTAGCCTTATCCATGTTATCAAATGATACAAAAATATTATGTGATATAGGAAGAAATAAAAAAGGACAATGTAGTTTTGCCCTTTTCAAATATCTCTATTTCCAAGAAAATTCCATACTTGGCTCTTCAGTATTTAGTTTTAAAGAAATACCTCGTGATTCATAGAGTTTCTCGATTGTTTCTTTTAGCCACTGGCTATGTCTATCGTAGAGTGGAAATAAGCTACATCCACAATAGTCCATTAAGGATTGTTTGCCATTATTAACACCATCTGATGCTGCTTCTAACAGCTTTTCTTTGATCAACAAATCGGTATCATGAAGCATGTTTGTTTTGATCGCAGTTTCGAATAGCTCGCTTGTCTCTTCTGACATATCAATCTTGAAATAAGCAGTGTTGCTACTTCCGACATCCATCAAATATAAGTTTTTTGCTCCAGTAACTTCCTTCATTGCTTGAACTAACTTATGACGAATTAGCGGAGTAAGTTCACTTCTTGATAAGTCTAATAAATCAATAGGAATCTGGAACATAATATGATTTCGATAACACTTACCTTCATATCTTTCCATTGCTTCATGGATTGAAAATTCCTGATTTTTAATACACTTTTCTAGTAGTGGTTTAAGCTTTGATGTTTTTCTTGCAGCCTTTCTTTCTGCCATTTCTTTCGTTTCTTGTAACTCTTCTAAAAGATTTAACGCCATTTTATGTCCTCCTTTGGCTTTCTAATCTAATTGCATCTTTGCAACGGAAATCTTCATGTGCTTGTTGTTTGTCTTGACTTCTTCAATAATAGGTTCTTTTTCTTCTTGCTTTGGTTCTGGTGCAGGAACGAATACCTGAATATTGTACATTGTCTTGACTGTTTGAGCAATGATATTCATCATCATTTCATTAAAGAGCTGATAGCCCAAACGCTTGTATTCTAACTTAGGATCCTTCTGACCATAAGCCTTGATACCAATCCATTGCTTTAGCTGTTCCATATCATCTAAATGGATCTTCCAGTTTGTATCAATGATACGTAATAAAACCTGACGCTCTAATTGACGCATCTGTTCTGGATCTACAAAGAGTGCTTCCTTTTCTGCATAAACGCTCATTGCACGTTCTACAACTGCATTCAATACAGTTTCCTTGTTTGCTCCGATTAATTTTTCATTACGTACACATAGGTTTGGATAGATTGCATATAATTGATTGTTTAAAGAGTCGAACTCTTCTTTTGTTAGCTTCTTGCCATTCATACTCTTTGAAATGATGCCATCAAGATGATCCTTGACCATGCCTGTGATCGTTGCATACATATTACCCTTATCTAAGACCTTGTTACGTTCTGCATAAATGATTTCACGCTGGTGGTTGTTGACGATATCGTACTCTAAAAGATTCTTACGGATGCCGTAATTATTATCTTCAATACGACGCTGAGCATCTGTAATAGCTGCCAACAAAATCTTGTTTGTGATCTCTTCGCCCATTGTATGATTCTTTTCGTAGATAGAGAAGTAGTCAGCAGAACCGAAACGCTTTACAAGATTGTCTTCTAAAGACAAGTAGAAGCGAGATTCACCTGGATCGCCTTGACGACCAGAACGACCACGTAACTGATTGTCAATACGACGGGATTCATGACGTTCTGTACCAATAATCTTTAATCCACCATTAGCCTTTGCTTCATCATCTAACTTGATATCTGTACCACGACCAGCCATGTTTGTTGCAATCGTTACTGCTCCAGCAATACCTGCCTTAGCTACGATTTCAGCTTCCTTAGAGTCATTCTTTGCATTTAATACTGTATGTGGGATACCACGCTTAGATAATGCACGGTCTAAAAGTTCAGAAACATCAATACTAGCTGTACCAACTAATACTGGCTGACGCTTCTTATAAGCCTTTTCTACTTCATTGCAGATTGCTTCATACTTTTCCTTCTTTGTTAAGAAAACAACGTCAGTTAGATCCTTACGGATAACTGGCTGATGAGTAGGAACTGCAACTACATCCATACCATAGATATCTTGGAATTCCTTTTCTTCTGTAATCGCTGTACCTGTCATACCAGCCTTCTTTTCATACTTGTTAAAGAAATTCTGGAATGTTACAGTTGCTAAAGTTTGGTTTTCCTCTTTGATTTCAACGCCTTCCTTTGCTTCGATAGCTTGGTGCAAGCCATCAGAGAAACGACGACCGTCCATTACACGTCCTGTAAATTCATCAACGATCATAACTTCGCCATCACGAACAATGTAGTGTTCATCCTTGTGCATTAGGTAGTTTGCACGTAATGCAGTGTTGATGCAGTGCTGTAATTCAATATTTGCTGAATCAGAAAGATTCTCGATTGCAAAAACCTTTTCAGCCTTCTTGATTCCATTTTCTGTTAAAGTGATGACTTGATCCTTTTCATCCTTGATGTAGTCACCTGTTTCTTCATACTTTTCGCCCATTAAGGAGTCGATCTTGCTGAATTCCTTAGCCTTACCACAAACCAAAGACTTAACGAACATGTCGGCATGCTTGTATAACTCTGTTGATTTTCCGCTACCACCAGAAATAATAAGTGGAGTACGTGCTTCGTCAATTAAAACGGAGTCAACTTCGTCCATGATGACATAGTGTAAGCCACGCTGAACTCTATCAGCTGCTTCGGTTGCCATGTTGTCACGTAAATAGTCGAAACCCAATTCGTTATTTGTAATATAAGTGATATCGGATCCGTATGCGATCTGACGTTCTAATGGGGAGGAATAGTTTAAAACTACGCCCACAGTTAAACCGAGGAACTCATGTACCTTCCCCATCTGTTCTGCATCACGAGCTGCTAAGTAGTCATTTACTGTTACTACATGTACACCTTTTCCTGTTAAAGCATTTAAGTAGGCTGGCATCGTTGAAACCAGTGTCTTACCTTGTCCAGTTGCAAGTTCACCGATTCTTCCTTGGTGTAATAAGATACCGCACATTACCTGCTCATCGTATGGGAACATGCCTAAAACACGACGATCAGCTTCACGTACCACGGCAAATGCCTCTGGCAAGATCTTGTCTAACTTTTCGCCATTTTCAATTCTCTTTTTGAATTCGTTTGTCTTCTGCTTTAGTTCTTCGTCTGATAATAATGTAATCTTCTTTCCAAACTTCTCAATCTTCTTTAAGATTGGCTTTAACTTCTTGATTTCTTTTTCACTTTTTGTTTTAAATAACTTCATATATAATCTCCTTTTCTTGTATACTGTTTAGGAATCTTTTGCCCTAAATCTCTTCTTTCTTTATATACTTATTATAGCATAACAGTATGATTTTTACAAGTCTTTCCCATTCTTTTCAGCAAACAAAAAGAGCCGAAATTATATCGGCTCTAACGAAAGTGTACCTTACGGTACTGTAGAAAAAAGAGTGGTACTGAGAAAACAAGAACACTTTATAGTGTTTTACAAAATGGGATATATTCCGTTTTGCTTAATTACATTCTATTCTTTTTGCTTTTATAAATCAATAAAAAAAAGCCAAGAAATAATCTTGGCTATTTTTTTAATGGCAATTGATACATTGCTGCTAACACATTCGAAAGGTCATGGTTGAACTTCGCTCTTATATCAGGTGACATCTTATTATAAGAATCAACATGATATAGATCCAGCAACATGCTAAAACGTTCTTCGTAAATAGCTTTGAACTCATCAAACTTTATGGATTTTAATAAAGCTCTATAGTTTCTATTCTGAAGCATTAGATCATCAAAGCCTTTTCCGTATTCTTCACGCCACGTAAGAACAAATGGGTCCAATCCTAATTCTTTCAAAGCTTCTGATAAAGCACTTAATTGTCTGTAAACAGAACTATTTTGTAGTACATCTGCATCAAACATTAAGAACGCCTTATTACGAGAACCTTTTATGGACTTCAGCATTGGAATAATGGAATTCCAAGAACTTACTCCAGAAACATAAATTGCAATGTTCCCAGCCTTGGCAATTGCTTCAGCCTTGAATCGCCCTTCTGTAATACAAATGGATGATTTATCCGTCATGGATTTTGGATAAATGATTCCACCTGGAGATCCAGAACTGGCTCCACCATAAATACCAGCTTCTCCATTTAAGGAGGCTGATGAAAACCATGTGTAGCGAGGAGCATTATCACTCTTTTTGTATGCTCTGATCTGGATTCCTACGCATTTTCCGTTTTCGTCTTTTGCCATGATTCCAATTCCAGCTCTACCTGTAAATTTTACTCGTCTTGAATTGATATCAAGATAGAATCCTGGAACCAAAGGCATTTGCTTTACGATCTTATTTAGAAGCTCATGTTTCTTGAAAGCTTCTTTTTCTTCTCTTGTAAGTCCTTCAAACTTCTTCTTAAAAGATTCATAAGCAAATCTATCTCTGATCAGCTTGAACATGCGTCTTACAAAAGTGCTACTGTGATCGCTTCCCTCTGTTACTGGAAACGTAAAGTAGTTTTTTAGATCTTCTTCACATAGACCTCTTGTTGTAATCAAGTGTTCACGGTCTTTTGGTGAAAGCCCAGATACAAGTGCCATAGCTGAATATACGATGTGAATCACATCAGGATCAGCCTTTGGAGCCTCAGTTTGGTTAATTGCAACATTTTCCTGAGACTTGACTGCATCGAAGTTTACCTTGATGGCATTTTTATTCTTATATTCTTCTTTGGATATATAACCCATTCTATGACATAAGTGATAAACTGCATCATTAAATTTTGTAATACCGTAAAATCTCATTTCGAAATCAATAGTTGACTTTCCAAAACCATCTGTAAAGCAATACCACATTGCTTTGCTTGGTGTGATTACAAAAGAACCAGGGACCTGATCGCCATGGAATGGGCATAACGCATAAGCATTTTGCCCTTTCTTTGGTGATACTGCCAAAATAGCTTCTTTTGAAAATGGAACCATTTTCTTATTGTGGTCATAAATTGGGGTTAGCCCGAATTTCATCACAGCCGTAGTATATGGATCGCTTGAAGTTGAAACTTCATTATAGATCTCATCTGCTGTTGCGTCTGGATAATTTTTACTGGCTGTTGCTATTACCCATTGAACAGGGGCTTTTTTAGCGAGCGTCATTAGTTCGCCAATTTTTCCTTTCTCCCATTTTTTCATCATTTTCCTCCTTTTTTATATAAATATATATACACTTATTTGATCTCCATGTCATCAAACAATTCACATATATAATGCAATAAAACAAGAAATAAAAAAAGGCTATATTATCATATAGCTTTTTCTTATTTAGATTACTTTTGGGAACACTTGTTCCGTCTTTGCAGTAATGATACGCCACACTTTTTCAGCATTCTTCTCAAATGCTTGTAGGAATCTAACCTCATTGTGTACTGCTTTTTTGTTTTTAGACTCACACAATAAGACATATTTTCCTGTGTTCTTGTTGTAGGCATACAATCCGTACTTCATTTTTTATTTTCCTCCATTTGTTCTTCCTTTTAATTCTTTTTCGATTTCTTGGATGGCTTCCAAAAACTCAATCTTCGATGTTACTTTTCTTTGCATCGCAAACGCCTCTACTTCAGAACGAAGTGCAACGTGGCGTAATACACAAGCATTAATAAAGCAAACATCTGCATACTTCTTTTGAGTTGCAGAAAGACGGATCATTAGATCATATCCGATTTCTTTTGAACCCCATACAACAATCGTATTGTTGCTTTCCGTAACTGTTTTAACAGCCTTGTAACCTTCATCACGAAGGTATCCCTCTGTCATTGTTACTTTCATTTAATTTTCCTCCTTTTCGTACAATGCCTTTGTTTCTTCCGTCATGTAATAACGGTTCTTTTTGGAACAGTTTGATTCCAGAACGATTGCGTCATCTAGTATCTCTACTACATGACATTTAAGCTTTAGATCTTCCGCATGGAAATAACCATGTTTCGATAATAGCTTGCCTGCATGATAAATGAACTTGTCGCCGACTTTACAATTGATAAGCATTTGCCACCTTTTCGATCGGTAAGATCTTATTCTTGTATTTGGCGACATTTACGCCTTTTACAGTCGTAAGTAATCCACAATCCTCAGAGTTTTCGATGATTTCAGCATCTTTTTCTGATACTTCGCAAAATGTGAAACCAAAAGCGTCAATAATTTCGATATCTGATGCATCTTCATATTCGCATTCTTCGTCTTCCTTGATGATGTTGCAAATATAATCGACCATCATATCAATCATTCCTTTTGGATCTGTCCCTGTCATTCCAGCTTTAAAACCTTTTGTTTGTAAATCATAAACTGCAAAAAACTTTTTCATATAATTTTCCTCCTATGTCTGTTTTCTCCATGTTATCAGACTATTTATATCTATATTTTGCAATAAACATGGAAATAAAAAAGAGGACTTATTAATCCTCTTTTATTTCTTTAAAATGGTAAGTCATCTGCACCTAAGTTAAGACCATATTCTGGCATTGGCTGTGGCTGACTAGGTTGAGCCATTGGTACAGGCTGTTGGTATGGTTGCTGCATTGGTTGTGGAGCAACTTGTGGTTGTGGTTGATACATTGGCTGTGCAGGTTGCTGATACTGTGGTTGTGGTACAGCTTGAACCTGTGGTTGAGGAATTGGCTGTTGATACTGTTGCTGAGCAACATAAGGATCATACTGTGGTGCCTGCTGAGCTACTGGTTGAGCCTGTTTGTACTTCTGGTTTGCTTCCTTGCTTTCTACAAACTCCTGGGATTCAACAATAACTTCTGTTACATACACATTCTTTTGTGTATTCTTGTCGATGTATGTACGTGTGCTTAATCGACCTACAACTGCTAACTTGATTCCCTTCGCAAATGCTTGAGCGGCAAATTCTGCCATCTTGTCAAAGCATACACAACTAATAAAATCTGCGGCTGTACCTTCTTGATCTTTTTGTCGAGGACGGTCTACTGCGATCGTATAATTACAGATCTTCTTCTGGTTCTGTGTAACGTGTAACTGTGGATCACGAGATAGTCGTCCGATTAAAATAACCTTATTCATATTTTTTTCTCCTTTATAGGGTATTCCTATTGATACATATATGTTACCATAACAGTATATATATGTCAAGCAGAAAAGGTGAACTACTTGGTAATAAATTACCAAGCTTCCTGCTTCAACTACCACTGCATCTAGCCTACATGGTGCAGGTCAGACGTCTTACACGATATCCACAGGCGTTGAGTTTGGGCTATTCCATCCCTACTTGA
>ERZ773013.697-NODE-697-length-20863-cov-4.457805_pt1 | contig 20863 bp, 21 predicted proteins | sample MGYA00511670_ERZ773013 | MGnify/ENA primary metagenome ERZ773013 (study PRJEB29015, sample SAMEA2738120) | human oral metagenome | biome: human oral; feature: human-associated habitat; material: saliva | place: China | collected 2257 ... | reverse complement strand
GACGCAAAGAGGTGGCCCAAAGCTGCGAGGGTGCTTCGCCATTTTTATGGCTGACACACATTTCCGCAACTGGCGGACCTATCTTTATCCACACGCTTCCCTACGCTCAGATTCGTCAATGAAAGAGTCATTGGTGAATTAGGTACCGAGAATAACGAGGATGTCGCTCGTGTAGGCATAGACACCGTTGCTGTCATCGAAGCACGTGATTGACTTGCCCAGGGAGGAAAGCACCTTACTTACCGCATTGGCTTTTGCCCGCTTGTCAGCCCCATGGTAGACGATTGTGATGCCCTTGGAGATGTCCTGCGCGGTGTCGGCGGTGGCGTTGAACCCTGCATCGTTTAGCTGGTTCGCGGCATCGGTTGCAGCCCCCGGTATACCCGTGGCATTGAGGACCTCCACGGTGCCGGAGTAATCCTCATCCGAGGAGCTTGCATCCCCGTTCGTGGTGCTGATGCCATTCTTGTCGTAACCTGCGTTTCCGGTTGAGCCGGCAACACCGTAGGTCGGGTCATCGTCTGCACGCTCGTAGGGAGTCTCTCCGCTATCGACTCTGTGCATCATAGCTCTCCAGGCCTGTTGGTCGGTGATCTGATAGGAGACGCCGTTGATGTCTTCGCCGATCGTGGGGTTCATACCGGAATACACATCGTTATCGACGTCGAGGTCCTTCATCTGCATCGCAAGAGATATGATCTGCCCCACATCCATATCGGTCGTGACGCCGTCCGCCAAGTTCTCAATGGTGGAGGTGATCGTCAACGGGTTGGATGCTAAGACTTTCTTGACGATTGCGGCGATAACCATACGCTGGTTGGCTGCGCGATAGAAGTCACCGGCGCCGTAGGCATCATAGGCGTGCCGCGAACGGCAGAGTGCCAACGCCTGCTCTCCGTTGAGTGTCTGTTCTCCGGCTTTGATATCCGCATTGGAGTAGGGGTCTTCCACGTCGACCGGGACATTGACGTCGATGCCGCCAATTGTGTCGACGATCTTTGTTAAGGTTTCAAAGTCCACTTCCGCATAGTGGTTGATATCGACACCGGCGTAGTTCTCGACGGTTTTGACCGTGAGCGCAGGGCCACCGTAGGAATAGGCGGCATTGATCTTATCCTGTCCATACTCACCCAGGTCGACGAGGGTGTCGCGGGTGATTGAGACGAGGGTGACCTTCAGGTTCTTGGGGTCAACACGCGCCAGGATGATCGTATCAGTCCTGAAGTTACTGTTATCGTCGCCCCAATCCTCTGCGCGCGCTTCGTCTTTGTCGACGCCGAGCAACAGCATGTAGAAGGGGTCAGAGGGCTCTGAGGTATTGGAGAGCTCAGCTGCCAGATCAGGGGAGATCCGTGAGGTGAGTCGGTGGTCGATATCGAAATAGAAAGCCGCAAACGCGATCGCTCCCACTGCGATCACCGCAAGGATCACGATAACAACAGTCCAGATTATGTGGGATTTTTTACGGCGCTCACGCTTTCCCTGGTAGTGCGAAAGCCCGTTATCCCGGGAAAGGGCATTTGTCGCCGGTTCTTGGCGCCCTCTGTTTCTATGCAGCAAAAGTGAACTCCTCGAAAGAGCGGTTACGATCGAATAGATATAAATTTACCTATCCATAATAAACGTATTGCTATTTACCTATCTAAATTATAGCCGAAGTCCATTAAATACCCCAAACAGCGGAAATGTGAGGTGCTAGAATCAGTGCAGGTACATATAGGTATCCTGCGGTGTTCCCAATGAGTGAACGCCTGTATAGATATTCGTCTATTATGTATATACTCTTTACACTTGTAGCGGCTATAGTTGTCGCTGCAGGTAGTACGATATATTCAGGAGGAACGTATGCAAAGCACAAGACCCCATCAGTTAGTCGCAGTGCTTGATTTCGGTGCACAGTACGGGCAGCTGATCGCCCGGCGCGTGCGCGACTTACATGTCTATTCGGAGATTGTGCCTTGTGACATCAGCGCTGAAGAGTTGCGTGCGATGTACCCTTCGGCCATTATCCTCTCCGGTGGACCTGCCTCGACCTGTGCGGAGGATGCACCTGATATGGATGCGGATATCTTTAACCTCGGCCTTCCGATCCTGGGTTTCTGCTATGGGCAGCAGATCATGGCTAAGAAGCTGGGCGGCAAGGTCGGCTATACTGACAAAGGTGAATATGGGCCGGCAACGCTGCACCGGACTGACGGGAACAGCCGTCTTCTGGCGGATACCCCAGGTGAGCAGACCGTGTGGATGAGCCACCGCGATGTGGTAGAGGAAGTCCCGGAGGGCTTTACGATCACCTCGACGACAGTGAGCTGCCCGATAGCCTCAATGGAGAACCGCGAGCGGGGCTTCTATGCGACCCAGTTTCATCCAGAGGTCCGCCATACCCAATATGGCATGGTGATGCTCAAGCACTTCCTCTTCGATATCTGCCACCTGCAAGCTTCCTGGACGATGACAAACCTGATCGACGAAAAGGTCCAGGAGATCAAGTCACAGGTCGGGAATTCCAAAGTCATTCTAGCTCTCTCCGGCGGCGTTGACTCCGCCGTCACTGCCGCGTTAGTACACCGTGCAGTAGGGGACCAGCTCACCTGTGTCTTTATCAACCACGGGATGCTGCGCAAGGGTGAGCCTGAGATGGTGGAGGAGGTCTTCCGCAAGCAGTTCAAGATGCCGCTTATCCACGTGCATGCAGAGGAGCGCTACGCGGAGCTATTGAAAGGCGTAACCGATCCGGAGCAGAAGCGCCGTCTGATTGGCACTCAGTTCTGGAAAGAGTTCTTTGCGCTCGCGCAGAAGCTCGATGGGGTTGAGTACCTGGCACAGGGTACCATCTACCCAGACATTATCGAATCTGGAGCCCGTAAGACTGGCGGCAAGGCCTCAACCATCAAGAGCCACCACAACCTGATCCCATTCCCCAAGGGGACCCACTTCGATCTAGTGGAGCCCTTGGATCACTTCTTCAAGGACGAAGTGCGGCAGCTCGGCATCGCCTTAGGCCTTCCGGCGGGCATGGTGTGGAGGCAGCCGTTCCCAGGACCGGGACTGGCGATCCGTATCATCGGCGAAGTCACGCAGGAGAAGCTGGCAATTTTGAAGGAAGCCGACGCAATCGTGCGCGAGGAGCTTGATGCCTATAACGAGAAGCTCTTTGAAGAGACCGGTGAGCGCAACTCCGAGCACAGCTGTTGGCAATACTTTGCAGTGCTGCCAGACATCAAGAGCGTCGGCGTGATGGGTGATGAGCGGACCTACCAGCGCCCGATCATCGTGCGTGCGGTCGAGTCCTCTGACGCTATGACTGCAGACTGGGCGAAGTTACCCTTTGACATTGTCGGCCGTATCTCCAGCCGTATCGTGGATGAGGTGGATGGTATCAACCGTGTGGTCTACGACGTGACGCCGAAACCGCCTGCGACCATCGAGTGGGAGTGAACTTTGCCCTCATTCCGTCTAGTTGCAAGCCTCCCGTCTAGTGGCGGTGGTTAGCATCTAGTGGTGGGAATAGGACAAAGCCGCTGGAACTTCCGATGAGTGGAATTCGCCTGCAAGCCCCGAAATCAAACGATTTCGGGGCTTGTTTTATGTGGTATGACCTGCGGAAATACTCTTCACACCTGTTCAACGCCCACACAGGATGAGATTAGTTGGTACCAGTTGGGACTCGTTCCAAAAAGGTGCCAATACCAACGGAATGATTCCATCGCGTTTTTCGGTCGCGGCGCCATCTTGGGGCCCTGCGTGTAGTCACCGTGTAGTCACCCCGCCTTTCGGCATTCCGAATCCGCGTTTGCGCAGGTAGGGGCGAAGAGTGACAAACCGCCCGAAGACCGGGTTCGGACGCGTTTCCGGCGGGTTCTGACGGCATCCGGAGACTCTGGAGTCACTCTCGGACGCGCGCTAGCCTGTCCCGTCAGGCCGCGATGAGGGGGAAAGAGTGCATCTTGGCGGCAATCGCCGCGGCGGTGCTTCGTAGACCTCGTGTGCGGTGTAAAAAAGCGTGCTTGTCGACCGACTCTATATGCAGCACGTCTCCGGAGCTCGTCACGTGCGCGTTTCCCTCTGCGCTGCCGGTGACTTTGCGGTTGAGCATGCGAAGCCGGGCGACAATATCGAGCACACGTCGGTCGGTCTTGTCGCAGACGATCGTTACCGCAATGCCGCGCGCGTCTGGGCGCTCGTCGATGGCTATCTTCAGGGCGCTCCTCTCGACAAGACCATGCTGCCGGTCTCTTGAGAGGATCTAGCCGTTGTCGGAGCAAGCTTCACAGGAGCGTACCCCAAGATGCAGTTGACATTGCTCGATATGTTAAGAATGCCCATGAATTAGCGCGCGGCGATGCCTCCAAGCAGGCAATCGTGAGCGACGGGATGCGCCACGCTGGGGGGCGATGTCGCGCTACGCGAGGCAGTCGACGTGGCAGCCCGCATTCTGAGGGGCGAAGTGCCACAATTGTGAATATGGACTCTAGAAACTGTCCGGTGTCCCAGCTGCGGAATCAAACTCACAAAACAAATCCATTGCCTTGCTTGGAAATGGCCTGCTGGCCATATGGTAATCTATACTAAATTTACGGTATGGCTTTTGTATGTACTACCACTGGAGGAAACACGAAGAAGGACGCCCTCATAGAGCTTATGCACGATCATGCCGGCCGCATCACCACCAAGCAGGCGCGGGATGCGGGGTTCTCGTCGAGCACGTTGCAGCTGCTCGTCTCTCAAGGTCTGGCCGTCAAGGAGAGCCGCGGGGTCTTCGCGCTCGTGGATACGCCGTTGGACGACTTTGCCGTCATCTCGCTTCGCTGGCCGAAGGCTGTCTTCCGCTGCAGCAGCTCGCTCTACCTCCATGGCATGACCGACATCGTGCCGGGCGTGTACGAGGTCTCGCTCCCCCGGGGATACAAGGAGGATGGCATAGCAGGGGAATTCCCCAACTGCCTCGTCTCGCATGAGAGCAGAGAGCTCTACGGTCTGGGAGTGGCGACGGGCGCATCTCCCACAGGCACGCCTTTGCTGCTCCACGACCACGAGCGCAGCATCTGCGACCTCGTGCTCGCCCGCAAACGTGGAGAGGCGGACACCCAGCTCCTCGGGCAGGCAATGAACGAGTACTTTGGCTCCCCTGGCAAAGACTTGCCACGGCTAACGCGCTATGCGAAGACGATGGGCGTGACCTCGGAACTTCAAACGTACTTGGAGGTGCTGTCATGACGATCAGCAATGATGCGAGCCTGCGAGGAAAAGCGAAGGCTCTGGCGAAGGAGCACGGTCTTTCCGCTCAGGAGGTCATGCAGCGCTACTTCTTCGAGCACTTTCTCATGAGGTTGGAGAGGACGCGCTACCGCGAACGGTTCGTGATCAAGGGAGGGCTGCTCCTCTCGTCGATGATGGGCATGGCGCAGCGCACTACCATGGATTTGGACGCAACCGTTAGGGCCCTGCCGCTCGACGGCGAAACGATCTCTGTCGCCATGCAGGAGATTTGCTCTATCAACTTGGAAGACGGCATTGCCTTCGCGTTCGAGCGAGCAGAGCCCATCCGGGAGGACGACGATTACGGCGGACTGCGCGCGCATCTGACTGCCGAATTCGGACGCATGAGGACGCCGTTGAAGGTTGATGTCACCACTGGCGACGCTATCACCCCTAGAGAGATCGAATACGAGTTCCCCACTTTGTTCGGAGAGGGGCCGATCCATCTGATGTCGTATCCGCTCGAGACGTGCATCGCGGAGAAGTTCGAGGCGGTGGTTAAGCGCGGGGCTGCCACCACGCGTGCCCGCGATTTGTACGACCTCGCCATGCTCGTGAGATTGTATGAGCGGACGATTGACTGGGAGATTCTGCGCGAGGCCGTACGTCGGACATCGGAGCATCGCGGCTCCTCAGATATGATGAGACGCTTCGAGCTCGTAAGCCGGGAAATCGAGGGCTCCGACGAAATTGCTCGCATTTGGAGTGCGTACACGCGCTTGAACCCGTATGCTTCCGAAATTTTAGTAGTAGATGCCATGGACGCTGTTCGCATGATTGGGGAGAGAATCGATCTCTGAGGAGCATTTGCGATTAGCGGGGGCATATTGCGGCGAGGTATGCGAATTTGAAACTCATCTACTCGTGGCAGCAAAGCCCTATCATGAATAACAAGGATGTAGTCACCAGATGAGCTGAATGCTTCATTTCCCCAGCTCAACGCGGTCACTCTTCGCTCGGAATTTGTCACTCTCGGGTCGGGAAGCGCCGCACTCCGTCGGTGCCGTCTCGGGACGTATAGTCAGTTGCGCGCAACGGGACGGCGTTTCCGCAGGTCAAGCGTGTCGCTCTTCGGTCGTCGGAAAATACTCCCGTGAAGTGACTACACGGCGTGTAGTCACCCCCGACTACACGGTGACTACACGCTTTTCGGGGACGAAGAGTGGCGAGAACCGCAGGTCGGGCGCGGTGCTGACTACATGAAAACGGCCCATGTGGCGATCGAGTGGGAGTAGATTTCCTTTAGCATTGGCTGGCAACAGCTTGAATTGAACGTCGTTACGAATGAGGCTTTTCCTTTGTATTCTCTTTGGTCGAAGCGATATGTTGCGATTGTAGGGAAATAGCCTACAATTGCAACATGAAGTATTCGAGCCATATAGAGGCGATAGCAGAGCTCTCCGAGTCGGAGGGCGTCTTCACCACGGCCCAGGCGGCTCGCATGGGCATCCCGCGCGACGCCCTGCACGACGCGGTCGAGTCCGGACGTCTTGAGCGCGTCGTGCGCGGCGCCTACCGCATGGTGGGGTCCGGCTCCTCCTTCACGGACAAGCTGGCGGCGATATGGAAGCTCACCGCGCCCTCTAGGTTCACCCATGAGAGGATGCGGGCCTCGGAGTGGGATGGCATCGCCGTCGGTGGCTCCACCGCCGCCGCCCTCCTCGGGATCGGCGACCTCGAGCTCTCGCCCTACCGGCTCTATGCCCCAAGGAGAATCAACACGAGGAATCCGTCGGGAAGCTTCGCCAGACGCGCGGTTTCGCGCGCCGAGGTGACGTTCGAGTCGGGGCTCCCCGTGACGCGCCCCGAGCGCACCGTCTTCGACCTCGTCGCGGACGACGAGGACCTCTCGCTCGTGGCGGACGTCCTCGGAGACGCCTCGAGGAAGTTCCCCGGCTTCGACTACGGGAAGCTCCGGGGGCTGCTCGAGGGCCGTTACGGCGAGGAACTGGGGTATGCGGTCTTCGAGGTCCTGATGGAAGACTCCGGGCTCTTAGGGAAGGGAGCGAAGACATGAGGTACAAGAGCGCGGCCGCACACGAGATGGCGGTCAAGTCCGCCGCAGCAGCGTCGCCGATTGATACCGGGCGCGCCGTGTCGGCATTCTACTTCCACCGGCTGCTGTGCCGTGTGTTCGCCGATGGCAACGACTCGTTCGTGCTCAAGGGCGGCCGGGCGATGCTCGCCCGCACCGCCGATGCCCGTGCGACGCGCGACATCGACCTGCTCTCCACGGGAAAGAGCCTGGAGGGAGCGCTCGAGGAGCTCGTCCGGCTCACCGGAACCGACCTGGGCGACTTCGTGACGTTCGAGTTCGCGGGGTCGCGCCCGATAAAGGCCGAGGACGAGTACAGGAGCGGGCTGTCTGTAGGGTTCGTCCCCCTGATCGGCGCGAAGCGCCTGCAGCCCGTCTCCGTCGGCCTCGTCGTCGACGAGGTGCCGTTCGAGGGTGCCGAGCGCATCTCCCCGGCGGACAGGATAGAGGTGGACGGGCTCGAGACCTGCGACTACCTCGTCTACCCCGTCGAGGCCGCCCTCGCGGACAAGCTCTGCGGCATCGTCGAGACGCACGGCGGAAGGGCGTCCTCCAGGGTGAAGGGCCTCGTGGACATTGCCGTCTACGTGGTCACGAGCAAGGTCGACGGCGCGAGGCTCCAGAGCCGTCTGCGCTGCGAGACCGGCGCCAGGCGCATCGCCTTGGGAAGAGGTTTCAGGCTGCCGGAGGCCCGGGGCGCCTCCCAGGCGCGCCAGTTCGCGAAGCTCTGCCGGGACACGGGCCTATCGGAGGCGTTGAGGAGCATGAATGCCGTAGCCGAGCTCGCGGCCGCGCTGTTCGACCCCGCAATAAGGGGCGAGGCGGACGGCCTGATCTGGGACCCGGCAGAGCTCGGGTGGAAGCGAGATTAGGGGGCGGCTTCGCCCCCGGGCGCTTCGGGGGGCTTCCTCATCTTCGGCGAACTCGAGGCCGCCATGCTCGACGACAACCTCGACACGATGCGGACTCTCTCCGGGTCGGGCGTCTTTTTCGAGAACGACAATGGCCCCGCATTCGCACTGACCGGGGACCGCATCGTGCTCAATTGCTTCCTCGACGATAACATCGAGCTCGATTTCGACGGCAACCTCGTCGTCGAGGAGATGGCCGAGGGCTGTTGCGTGTCTGAAAGCGAGAGCGGAAATTGCGTGTAGTCAGCCGTGCTCTTGAGAATCGCGTTTCCGCGGGGCAGGCACCATGCTGACTGCACGGATTGGGGGTGTGTCCCCTGAGTGGGAGTGAGTCAAGCTAGTGCTTTCTTTTTGCATCTGGTGGTAACTAGTGGCATCTGATCCCATCTTTTGGAAAACGGCCCCACCCACAAGGTGGGGGGCTTTCTCTATATGGTTGTCGCCATAGGCGCCTGCGGGCCCGTCTTGTGGCGGCCACTCGGGGAAAAATAAGACCATTCGTTCGACAGGGACGGTCGTTCGTTCCATAGATAACTTTTCATGATGCGCAACCTATAGCCTGGACCCCGTTCATAAGGTGGGTGGCATGAGTCCGCCCATGGCCAGCGTTTGGGGGTTGCATATGGGAAACTACACCCGTAGGGGATTCCTGGGGGCATCCGGAGCCATCGGTGCTCTGGCGATGACTCTTGGGTCTCAGGATCCAATTTCCGCCGTCGCGGAGGAGAAATCTCAGCAGACGGTTAGCGCCAGCGACTGCTATGAGGAGGGTTACGAGGCTTGCGTAAACGTCGAGGCGGAAGGCTCCGTCCTCCTTAAGAACGCCGATAGCCTGCTGCCGCTCGCTGAGGGCACCAAGGTTACCATTCTTGGCTCCATGTCGTACAACTACGTCATCGGTGGCGCCGGTCAGGGTGCCGATGACGAGGGTACCGTCATGATGAATGACGCCTTCACCGAGGCCGGCCTCGACGTCAACGGGCCTGCATGGGATTGGCTTGCTGAGCAGTGCGGCGGGAAGCGAAGCGTTGATGAGAAGGATCCGGGCTACACGGGGGCAAGCGGAAGCTTCGGGGTCAAGACGTTGTCTTGGGCTGGCTACTCTACCCTGCATGAATTTGCAGGTTCCATCTACGAGGGAGGTAAGTCCAGCATAGTTCAGGACGGCTACACGGACTATGCAGTGGTGACCATCTCCAGGGCTGGTGCTGAGGGCGCTTCACCGTCTCTGGACTTCGATGGCGATGGCTCGACACTAACCGGTACCACCTACCTCCAGCTTGGGGATGCCGAGAAGGAACTCTTGAAGTTCTGCAAGGAGAACTTCAAGCACACCATTCTCCTCGTTAACTCCGCAAATGCAATGGAGCTGGGCTTCATTGCCTCCGATGAGTACAACGTCGATGCCTGCCTGTGGATTGGCCATCCGGGCGAGGCAGGTGTCGTCGGCGTCGGCACGCTTCTGACGGGACGAAACACTCCCTCCGGGCGCCTTACCGACACCTATGCGTTTGACGTGTCCACCAACCCAACCTACTACAACACCGATGACAACCGTTATGCGAACATGCAGGTTGCGGGTATGATGGGTGCCATGTCGAACCAGGCGTTCTACCAGTACGAAGAGGGAATTTACGTTGGCTATCGCTACTTCGAGACCGCCGACTCCGTAGGGTACTTCGACAGTGCGGACTTCTCCAAGCTCAGTTTCAAGAACGGTCCGGCAAAAGGCTACGGCCAAGTGGTGCAGTTCCCGTTTGGCTTCGGCCTGTCATACTCCGAGTTCACCGAGGAGATTGTCTCGAGTGACATCAAGCTCGAGGCGGGAGGTACCAACAGCGTGACCGTCAAGGTGGAGAACAAGGGGCCTCTTGCCGGTAAACACGTTGTCGAGCTCTACATGGAAGCTCCCTACCAGACCGACACAGACAACTTTGGAATCAAGGGTGTCGGTCTGGAGAAGGCAAAGGTCGTCCTCGTGGGCTTCGACAAGACCGAAAAGATTGAGGCGGGTGCCTCTGCCACGTTGACCATTTCCTTCGATACCGATGAACTTGCCTCCTACGACAACTTCGGGCAGGGATGCTACGTCCTCGAGGCGGGTACCTACAAGTTCAATATCCAGTCCGACGCGCATCACTGGGGGGACGCGGGTACCAAGAACGCCGCCTCCTCTTCCGTCACTGTAGACCTTGCCTCTTCGATTATCTACGACGAGTCTGGCTCCGTCAGCGGTGCCACCTATGCTGGCAAGCGCTCCTTGGACGCGAACATCGCCCACAACGTGATGGATGACGTTACGGCTGGTGACGGCAACATGCTTGATGGCTACCTGTCGCGCTCGAAGCTTGCCGAGGGAATGGCCGCCATCATGGCTCACACTTCGGATGAGGCACCGAACGAGAACCTACGTGACGAGGCGGTCGAGGTACTGCAGCTGACCGGCACGAACTCCGTTGAGTATCATTTTCAATCCTACGTTAAGGGCGTCAAGGCCGACCTCACGAAGACCTTCTACTGCCACGGCAACGACATGATGCCCTTTGCCGAGAAGACACCCGATGGCATTGTCTGCGACGAGCTCGAAGATCCCACATGGGATGCCTCGTACTACGTCGTTGATGGGGAGACTGAGAACGGCCTCATCAAGGTCTATGACAGCGACCCAGGAGGAAACTCACACAAGCTCTCCTGTGCTGACATGGCAAACGTACCTATTAATACGCCGGAGGGCCTTGCCATCTGGGACAAGCTCGCAAACGAGACGTCGTTGACCGAGGCCGTGGAGGTTCAGGGTGACGATGGCTGGAAGGTGCCCGCCGTCGACTCGGTGGGCAAGGAGTCCCAGGTTGCGAATGATGGTCCTTCTGAGGCGAACCTTGGCAAGAACGCAGGCGGAACCTTCTTCCCTTGCGAGGTGTCACTGACAAGCACGTGGAACCGCGAACTCGTCAAGTCCGTTGGCGTCGCCCATGGTCATCAGGACATTCTCTTCGGGGTTGGCATTGCCTATGGCCCTGGAATGAATACCCACAGGTCTCCGTTCGGTGGCCGTAACTACGAGTACTTCTCGGAAGACGGCATGAACGCGGGTGAGATAGGCGGCAGTTGGGTTGCCGGAGTGCAGTCGACTGGCGTGAATGTGTTCGCCAAGCACTGCGGGATGAACGATGGCGACACGAACCGAGGCGGCAACACTACCTGGGTAAACGAACAAGCGGCACGTGAGATCTACATGCGCCCCTTCGAGATTGCGGCGAAGCGCTACGCGATGAACGGAATTATGGGATCCATGAACCGCGTGGGGCTCTCGTGGTTCCACTATGGCCTCTACCAGCTCATGCTGCGCCACGACTGGGGATGGAACGGCTTTTTGATCACCGACTCCGACGGTGCATCGGGAGACGTATACAACACTCCGCAGGCGATGCTCTGCTCAGAGGGCGGCATGCTCGCCTTCAATGCCTACCCTGATGACCCGCAGACCGTTTCGGCGTATGGAAACCCGACAGACTATGTGTTCGGACGCTACCAGCTTCACAGAATCATGCGGGATTGCCTGTTCCAGTACTGCGGCACGAAGGTGATTTCCGACGAGGGCGAGGCGCAGGGTGGCATCTCCTCGGTCACGGGTGGTTCTTCTAATGGCGTGTCCATCGGCACAGTTGTCGGTGGGGCTGTTGGCGTGGCGGCGCTTGCGGGTCTGGCGGTGTTCTTTGGAATCCGTAAGTCCAAGGCTAAAAAGGGATCCCCCTCCGATGAAAGTTCGGACGAGACGGCAAGAATCGAACAGTCCGATGACGATGAATCGCAGCTCTAGAAAGGAATGGGTGAGCCAATCATGCATACTATCTCCAAGCTTGCGGCTACCGCCGGCCTGGCGTGCGCATTGACCTTGGCTGGTTGCGCCGGAACGGCAAGCGCTCCCGGTGGAGATGCAAGTGCTCCCGGCGGAGATGCTGCGCAGACGCAGTCAAACCTGCTTAAGGAGCCCACGGACTTTACAATCGATCCAATGACCGGAGAGTTCTCATTCACCGCCACTGACGAGAACACCGGCTACTATTTCGTCAGGGCATATGCGCTGAGGGACGGCGAGGAGTCGGGTGACGAGGTTACCACCTCATCGAGAATCAATGGCGGTTCGACTGGCAGGGTCACCGGGACTCTCGATCTCTCGGTGTTGCAGTACGGTGAGTACAGCATTGATCTCTTCTCCTATGCCGCCTCGGGAACTGATTACGAGACCCCCGAGCCCGTTACGCTTTCCCTGAAGTCCGGCGTTGGCGGAAAGCTGGAGCGCCCGGAGCTCTTGGCAATTGCAAGCGGTAACCAGGCGGAGTTCGTACTGGATTGGTGGACACTCTGCGACTACAACAGTCTCCAGTATATGCCCAAGGTCAAGTTCACCTTCTACTCTGACGAGGGCCTTAAGAACGTCGTTAAGGAAGAGACGGTCGACACCCATGACCTTCTTACCGGCCTCACCAAGACACCTCCGGGAACCGGCTTTGTTTGGGGCGAGAGGCGCGACCAGTCCGTAGTCCGCTGGCATAAGAGTACGGGGGCCTATGAGGCCTTCGCCTTCGGTGGCGGAGCGGACACTGAGCCGGAGGAGATGAAGTTCGCCTTCACTAATGATGACTACATCTATCAGCTTGACGCTGGTACCTACTACGTGACTGCTCAGGCTGTGTCTGACTACGAGTACGTCTCCGACTCGGATGCAAGCACTCCGGTCAAAGTTGTCATCACAAGCGACCAGCCCTCGGAAAAGACGGAAGAGTCCTCTTCTGAACTCTACGTTGACCCCACAACCGATGGGTCATCCATCTGGGCGAACCCTGGCGAAAAGGCTGATCGTGTGGATGCGGCGTCCTCCCAGACCACTACAAGGGAACTCGCCTAGTAGATTGCCCTCCCTTCCCATGGGTGCCCGTCTGATTCTTGGGCGGGCACCCCTCCCACTGGCATTGATCTTGTGTAGTAAAGGAGCGCTGATGCAACCAAGCAAAACAACGGCAGGTGTTCTGCAAACGTACTTCCGCTTTCAGGAGAGGGGCGCCCGTCTCAGTGACGAAATTTGGTCCGGCCTGGGAATGTGCGTTCTGTCCGTTGTGGGCATGTTCATCAACATGCAGCTCATTGCCCAACTTTCCATTTCTGGGAGCTATGGCGAGTCAACTCAGGCACAGATTGCGGCTAATGGCGAGACGTACGCTTCCATCTGGTTCTTTACCATGCTCATTGCGTTTGCCGCAACCCTTGCTATGGGCCTTATCGCCAAGCTTCCTGTTGCACAGGCGTCGAGCCTTGGCTTCTCCAGCGTGCTCATCTCTCTGATTGGCACCGCTACCGGGCTGACCTACGCCAACGTCCTTGTGCTTTGTATGTTTGGGTCGCTTGCGTACGTCCTTCTCGTAAGCATTCCTGCTGTGCGGGGGTTTCTTAAGGCGGGCGTTCCAGATTCGGTGAGAAGCGCGCTGCCTGCTGCCGCCGGTCTACTTGTCGCGTTTGTCGCCGTTCAGCTTTCTGGTTTCGTGACCGTCCAGGGCTCTGGAATAGTGGCTTATGGTCCAGGCACTATCCTTCCGAACATTTCCAGCAATGTCTCGCTGTTTAGTATTGTGGGGTGGGGCTCCTTTGGCTCAGCAACCGACAAATACAATCCCCAGCTCCTGCTCAATGCCATCGCGATGGTTATCGTCCTAGTGACTTTCCTTGTTGCAAAGCGTCGTTCCCGGCACCCCTTTACTATGGCGCTCCTCGTTGGCACGGTATTCTTCCTGGTGGCCTGTGTGCTCCTGGTGTGCATTAACTGGAAGAACTTCAAGTTCTCCCTTGACTCTCTCTGGGCGCGTCTGTGGATGGTTGGAGCCGAGGATGCCGTCCAGTATCACCTGGGTGCCATCCTCGCGAGCTTCTCTTTTGGGAAGGTCATTTCTGAGGGTATGGACTTCAGCGGGTTCGTTTCCGGTGGTGGAAATGTGATTCTACTTGCCCTTGGCTCAGTGGTAACGTTCGCAACGATGGCGCTTGCGGATGCTGTAGCAACTACCGAAGTGGTCTGTGCTTCAGCCGTGGCCCTCGACGCTCGTAGACCGGAGATGCAGAAGGCCCTCGTGGTGAATGCAGCAACTAACGTCGTTGCCCCGTTTTTCGGAGTCTCCCCCATTGCGCTGGACAAGAGTTCCTATGCGGGGTCTGAGGATCGTGGGCGTACGGGATTCTCGGCCGTCGTCTGTGCTATTGGCTTTCTTGTCAGCGCCTTCGTCTGGGTCATCCCCTTCTTCTTTTCTACGGTCAACTCCTATGACATCACATTCAACATGGTTGGCCACTACGGCTTTGTTATGCAGCTCCTGTGCCAGTGCGGCTTTTCAGTCGCCGACATGATGATGGTCCTGGTTGGCCTCAACATGGCATTGCGCTCCCTCTCGCAAAACTGGAGGAAGTTCAGTGTCTCTGCCGCCTTCGTCGCCACGGTGGCGGGAACGCTCTTCACTACCAATATTGCCGTTGGCACGGCATGCGGCATAGTCTCGTACGTCACTGCCGAGGCGAGCAGGAAGCGCCAGGCGGTGATAAAGATGGGAGAGGAGGCGGACGTGGTCAAGCGCATTGGGATGCCCACCCTCATCCTTTGCGCCGTCAGCATCGTAGTAATTGCGTTTGGGCTCCTTGCCTGATGATAGACGAGAGCCCCCCGTATTCATGGCGCACCTCCTTTGCGGTAATACGCAGGGGAGGTGCGCTCTCCGTATTCGCCTTGGGCCTTATTGCGCAGGTACTTGTGAGTGACCCTGGGTGGACAGGATCACTGTGGCAACGAAATAGCCGTGCTCCATGGTGGTGGAGAGCGATCCTTGGTTTCGAAGCGCTATAGAGCGAACAATCTTGAGTCCGATTCCATGATTGGACTTGTCTCTCTTCGTGGTCTTGAGGCTGGGGTTGTCAAGAAGGACGTTTCCCTTGACCGCGTTCTTAATCTTGACTATGAGGTATCCCCCGCATGTGTTGATGGCAACTTGGATGTCTCTCTTGTCCTGGGAAATCAATTGGGTTGCCTCTATGGCGTTATCAAGCAGATTGGCAACGACGCCATAGAGGTCACGGTCACTGATGGGGAGGTTGGGGGAAATGTCAAGATTGACGGCGATTTTGATACCGAGCCTTCGCGCCTCCGAGACCTTCTGCGAAAATAGATAGTCAAGCATCTTGTTGCCGCTGTCGAATTCTTCTAGAAGGGAGTACGTTTTGTCTATCTTGTCGTTGACGTACTCCTTCAGTTCGTCATACGCGCCACTGTCAAGCATGATCTTTAGGTAGAAGAAGAGGTTCTTAATCTCATGCTTGTCTTTCCGAACCTGGCTGACCATGTGGGCTGAACGCTCAACATGGCTCAGCTCAAGCTGGAGACGCTGTGACATGAAGCGTTCTTCCTCCGCCCGGAAGTATGCAGTGGTAATGAGGTATGCCGAATAGTACGTAACAAGTATGGCGACAAGCGTAAGGAGTTGGGATGCGACGGACCATAGGCTTCTAATCCCCGTCTCGTCTCCACCTGACACGCTGGCAAAGAGCTGCAGCTGAAGGAAGGCAAAATAGAAGAGGGGAAGGGCGGTGATGGTCATCCAGTATCTAGAGGGGACGGACGCCGTGGTGCGTGGCGAGAAGCGAATGAGGAAACCTGCCTGTGCGGTATTTGCCAGAAGCATTAGCACCGAAAACAGGAGTACCGTTCTGCCCGAGACGATAGTGCCGTTGTCATTTGTCGCAAGCGCAAAGGAGAGGAGCCCGTTTGCCAAGATGACGGAACTAGCTGTAGTTGCAAGCTGCATGAAGCGCAGGCGCCTGTCGCCGGACGCGCCGCCTAGGACGAACCACAGGCCACACACGAAAATGTTGAGTACATAGAGGTAGTAGCTGCCTTTAATCACGATGAGCAGCAGGTCGATTGCAATATAGGCCGCGAGCGATGCAATTGCCCGGAGAATGGTTCTGCGGGTAAAGTGGGAAGCCTTTCCTTGGAAAGTGTCCGACTGGTTGCCGGTGGTGAAGGCAAGGGGGATGATGATCGCAATGTAGTTAACGACATTGCGGATGGCATCGAATACTTGAGTGTCAATCATCTATATCATGCTCGCCATGCGAGCGAAGTTATCGCGTAGATTCTGCAGTCGCCTTCTGGAAATGGGAATTTCCGTTCCGTCATCCAACGTCAGGGTTGATTGTCCAAGGTTGAACACGTATGCGAAGTTCACAAGGTAGCTCCTATGCGGTCTGAGGAAATCCAGGTTGGCAGTCTGCTTCTCCATGTCACCAAAGCGGTAGTGAAGTGAGAATTCACCTCTGCTGGTTACCACGCGACAGCTCTTCCCACGAGCCTCTATGTACTTGATTTCGCGCGGATGGACCGAGTAGACATTGGTGCTGTTCAGCTCATGGAAGACAAGGCTCTGATGCCCAGATCTTCCAAACTCCCGGCTGAGTGCATCAATTACGGTGGGAAGTTCCTCTTCGAAATGGCTCTTTCTCAGAAAACGGAACGGTCTGACCCTAAACGACTGAAAGACCAACTCTTCTCGATTCGAGATGAAGACAATCAGGGCATTCTCGTTTCTCACACGAATTTTTCCCGATAGGTAGAGGCCATTCACCTTGGGCATCTCAATATCGAGGAAGTAGACGTCAAAGGAGACGCCGTCTTGCACCTGTTTGAGCAGGGCCTCTCCCGATGTGAAAGTCATGAACCCCGCGCTCAGAGAGCGCTCCGTGAAGGAACTCTCGATAGAGCGAGCAAGGTACTCAAGTACCTCAGGCTCATCCTCGCATATAGCGCATTTAAGCTTTCTCATCGTGTCCTCGCGCTGGCGATGTCAGGAACGTCTGCCCTTTTGAATAAAAACTCATTATAGGACCGTAGCTTGGATTTTATCGGCACCAAGCAAGTCATTGATTTCGTAAGCCGCAGAAGCCTAGGCGAACATTCCCTTGAGCGTTTCCGAGAACGCCACGATGGACGGGTTGGTTCGTGCCTTCGACCAGTATGTGTAGTAGTCCCTCGAGAGTTGGGTGCCATCTGCGCCGAGCAGGGGCACGCGCCGTACGATGCCGCCCGTGGGATCGGTCACCTCTCGCGTCTCGATTGGCATGAACCCGCGGTTGCCTGTGACGAGCATGCGTCCCTCGCCGCGCGACCGGGAGAAGCTGAACTCGTAGATGAAGCCGAGCACATCGGAGTAGTAGTCGCGTTCGCTCCCCTGCTCGGGGGCCGAGATGAGGGTGCACGTGCGTCCCTTCAGGTCAGACACGCGCAGTGCGTCGTGCTGCGCAAGTTCGTCGGCGTGGACAGCTCGATGTATGCGAAGGTGCGTGCGAGGAACACGTTCTCGAATGCGTCATAGAGCTCGCGGCGCCGATCGTTGAATGCAATGTCGGCGTCTCCCGTGAGTAGTGCCCAATATAGATCATCGTGGCTGCCCGAGACGGCGTTCACCTCGACGTGTGGGTGACGTGATGCGAACGCGGCGATGGCACCCTGGACCTCCCAGCCCTCGTAGCGATTCAGATAGCCGACTGTTAGCCTGCGCGCCAGCCCGCCCGCGATGTCGAGGGTCTCGATGCGCAGGTCATCGAGCTCGCGCGGGATGCCCGACGCCTTTCGGTAGAAGTGCTCGCCGGCGGGGGTGGGTGTGAAGGTGCGGCCGCAGCGTTCGAGCAGCTGCGCTCCCAGTTCGGCCTCCAACGCCTTGATCTGCCGTTACACTGCCGACTGCGATACGAAGCTCTCCTCGGCGGCGCGCGTAAAGCTGCCTGTACGGCACACGGCACAGTAGTACTCAATCTGGCGCAGGAGCATGACTTGTCCCCACCTTCAAAAGACATTAGCAAGACTTATTTGAATAAGAAGCAATCGGAATTATTCATAAGTATTCATGCGCCTATTCTTCGATTATCGAAAGCGAATGTAAGGTGGTTATTCATGGAAAACGCGAATACTTGGCTTGTTACGGGCGTGACCTCCGGCTTCGGCAACGAGCTGGCCAAGCAGCTGCTAGCAGCGGGTAAGACGGTCATTGATACCGTGCGCTCGACGGCTAAGGTGGAGGACTTGTTGGCGGAATACCCCGACATGTTTGAGGCGCCATCCTCGACGTTACTGACGTGTCCGAGGTCCACCGCGTCATCGACGAGGCCCGGGAGCGTCACGGCCGCATTGACGTCGTGGTGAGCAACGTATGCTACGGTCTGTTTGGTGCCGCCGAGGAGCTCTCCAATCAGGAGATCGACAAGATCATCGCAACCGATCTCACTGGTTCCATCCAGGTCATCCGTACTGCTCTGCCGCACATGCGCACCCAGGGCGGCGGCCGCATCATCCAGGTTCCCAGCTGCGGCGGACAAGTGACTTTTGCGACGAACGGCCTCTACCATGCGGCAAAGTTCGGCATCGAGGGCTTCTGCGAGAGCGTCGCGCAGGAGGTTGCGAAGTTCAACATCGGAATCACCATCGTCGAGCCCGGCGGCGCGCGCACGGAATTCCGCTACGGTAGCGCCCATGTGGCCAATCTCATGCCGGAATACGACCACGTGCACGGCTTCCTGAACATGCTCGACCCAAGCAAGGGGCTCGCGGCGGGCGACCCCACGAAGATGGCCACGCGCATGATCGAGTCGGTGGCAATCGAGCCCACGCCGCTGCGCCAGGTCTTCGGCAGCCAGGCGTTGCGCGACACCATCGCACGCCTCGAGGGGCGCGTCTCAGACTACAAGCCGCAGGTCGAACTTGCCGCGTCGACTGACTTTCTGGTAAGTGAGTAGCATGGCCTACGAAGCGCGCATCACGCCCGAGGTGAAGGCCTTCCACGAGAAGATGTTCCTCGGCTACGCGTCCGACTTCCTGCGCACCGATCCCGAGTTCATCGAGCGCTTTGACAGCTTCGCGTTCGGTGAGGTGGTCGAGACCGTGCAGGTTGACGACCGCCCGCGCTACCTGGGCTGGCTCGCGACTCTGCTTGGCTGCCAGGGAATCGGCGAGTATTGCGCCATACTGCCGGCAGCTCTTCGCAACGGCATCACGCCCCTGGAAGCCAAGGAGGTCGTCTACCAGGCAGTAGCCTAGCTTGGCATTGGACGCGCTTCCCGTTCCTCAAGGCGATGAACGAGATTCTGGAAACGCAGGGCGTCGAACTGCCGCTCGAGGGGCAGGCGACGACCGAGCCCACGCGCGAGAGCCGCATGGAAGGCGGCGAACAGGCGCAGATTGAGGTCTTTGGCGAGGGAATACGCGGTTATTCGGAGAAGGGCAACCCGGATTACCCGCATTTCAACGAGTGGTTCGTCGAGAACTGATTTGGGGACTGGTATACCCGCGGCGGCATCGACCTGAAGGACCGCGAGCTAGTCACCTTCTGCTTCATTGCCGTGCAGGGTAGTTGTAATCCGCAGCTTCGCGGGCACGCCGCCGGCAACCTGGGCGTGGGCAACTCCTACGAGGTGCTGGTGCGGGTCATCTCGAGCAACCTTCCCTTCATCGGCTACCCGCGTACCCTGAACGCTCTGGCCGCTCTCGATGCGGCCGCATCTCCTGCACGAGACTAGAAGAATCGAGAATCTCTCATGGCGAACCTCATCGCGTACTACTCCCGCAAAGGCGAGAACTACTGGGCCGACAGCATCAAGAACCTGGCCAAGGGCAACACCGAGCGAGTGGCCGAATTCGTACAGTATGCCGTCGGCGACTTGTTCGAAATCGAGACGGTAGAGCAATACGCAGCTGACTATTACGAATGCATTGAGGAGGCCAAGGCCGAGCTGCGAGCCGGCGCACGCCCAGAGATCGCACTCTCTTTGGTGGATGCGGGCTTGAACATGGCCGATTACGACACGATTTTCTTGGGCTACCCCAACTGGTGGGGCATCTGCCCGATGTGCGTGTTCACCTTCTTGGAGCATTATGACCTCTCCGGCAAGCGTATTGTCCCGTCCTGCACGAACGAGGGCTCCGGTATGGGAGGCTCAGAGAAGTGCCTGGAGAGGATCTGTGCAGGCGTAACGGTTGAGCTCGGACTCTCCATTACCGGAAACCAGGCGACGCGGTCGCAAGGTAAAGTTGCCGCCTGGGCGAAGAAGTTCGTGTAGTGCCGTTTTCGGCATGACTGGCTGCAGCAAAGAAATCATCGAGTGGGAGTGACGATAAACCCTACGTAAGGCACGAATTATGAATACCCTTCAAAAGATTGGTGCCATAAACGCCAAACAACACCTCCCGGCAGATGATGCCGCCAGGAGGTGTCTTGCCATGAAGCTGTTCCAGAGAGCAATGCCTGAAGAAAACTCCGCCGTTCTGCCATGACGACCTGATTTTGGTTATCACGGGGATACGCCGGTACGGAAAATCGTGTCTCATGGCGACCATCCTCGAGGAGCTCAGGGAACGAGGGGTCCCAGAGAATGACATCGTCGACCTCGACCTCGACAAGCGCGGCAACCACTCCATCAAGACGCCCGACCAACCGGAGGCCGCAATCGAGCCGCGGCTTGTCGACGACGACTTCAAATGCCTCTTGTGAGAGAGGTCGAGGCGACATCAGATGAATTGGCTATGTTCAACGACTTTGGTCGTATAGAACCCCAGCGCTGGCGTTTTAGTGTT
>ERZ773013.695-NODE-695-length-20889-cov-8.313622_pt1 | contig 20889 bp, 19 predicted proteins | sample MGYA00511670_ERZ773013 | MGnify/ENA primary metagenome ERZ773013 (study PRJEB29015, sample SAMEA2738120) | human oral metagenome | biome: human oral; feature: human-associated habitat; material: saliva | place: China | collected 2257 ... | reverse complement strand
CCTTGGAATCGAGGTCGATTCCGTAATGTACAAGCACACGGCGTTGAAGATAGTCGCGCTCGCCAATCTTGCAATGAGGCTCACTGAGCCCCCGCTCGTCCTCGGACGCTGTGAACACACGCTATCTCAAAGGTAGCCTTTGCGAGCCAGTTCTTGACCAGGTTGGGGTTTAGGTCGTGCTCAAAGGCGAGCTCGTTGGCAGTCTTCTTTGCGTGCATGACCTCGATTGTGACCTTTGCCTTGAGCTCGGTGGGGTGCGGCTTTTCCTTCAGCATTCACAAGCCTCGCTTTGTGTGCTTGTGCACACTGTGCGGGTTCTCTTTTGAACGTCAAATCGCTGTCCAGATATTGCAGGCCACATTATAGGATTGATCTTTTATACTTATCGCGTTCGCTAAAAAATTGGCAGAGGAGAGGAATTACTGTGCCAAAGCAAGCCAACGTGAGATATGGTGCAACTGAAGTGAGCCCCCAAGAGGTTCAGAAAGCCGCAGAAGGTCTCTACCAGGGCGGATTCTTCTGCTGTGAGGCAGTTATGTCTGCAATCCGTACCGCATTTCAGATCGATGTCCCTGAAGGGGTCATTGCAATGTCTTCTGGCATGTCCATCGGTGTAGGCCGTTCCGGCTGTATGTGTGGTGCACTCAACGGCGGCATCATGGCAATCGGCATGTTCTTTGGCCGCACCACACAGGGCGGCCCGAAGGATCCAAAAGTTAATCGGTGCATGGCTATGACGAAAGAGTTGCACGGCTGGTTCCGTGAGGCCAACGCAAAGCATGCTACCTGCTGTCGTATCCTGACCCGCGGGTTTGATATGGTCTCAGGGGAACACAAGCAGCAGTGCATCGCATTCACTGGTCTGTGCGCCGGCAAGGTTGCCGAGATCCTCTGCCGTGAGCTGGAGGTCAAGAATCTGGACTCCGAGCCTATCAAGGGCCTCGACAAGCCATTCCTGCCCCCACAGAAGAAGGAAACGGCAAACGCTTAGGTAAGATGTCTGATCCAATAAAACGTGTTCCAATGCCGATCTGCGGCGTGATGGTGGGTGCCGCAGGGTTGGGCAATCTGCTGCAGAGCTACTCAGAGGTGCTGCGGGGTATCTGTGGGGTTTTCTCGCTCTTTCTCCTTACCCTCATCATCATGAAACTCTGCAAGTATCCGCAAGATGTAAAGAAGGACTTCCAGAATCCGATTACAGCGGGCGTCTCAGGGACCTGTACCATGGGTTTGATGCTGCTTGCCACCTATATCAAGCCGTCTATGATGCCGGTCGCCTTCGGGGTTTGGTGCGCTGCGGTGATCCTGCACTTCATTCTGATTGTGTACTTCACCGCCAAGTTCGTCTGCCATTTTGAGCTCAAGAACGTCTTTACCGTTTGGTACATCGTCTATGTTGGGATCGCAACCGCTGCAGTCAGCGCCCCGGCGTTTGGGCAGGAGGTGTTTGGAACCTTCTGCTTCTGGTTCGGGTTCGTCTCACTGATCGTCCTACTCATCCTGGTCACGGTCCGCTACGTTAAGATTCCTGTTCCGGATCCAGCAAAGCCGCTGATCTGCATTTATGCGGCGCCTATGAGCCTCTGTGTGGCAGGTTATGTGGGATCGGTGGCGCCGAAGTCAGTGGAGTTTTTGCTCGGGATGTGCCTGGTGGCAAACCTTATCTATGTGTTTGCTCTGATCCAGAGCTTTCACTATATCACCAAACGGTTCTATCCGAGCTGGGCGGCCTTCACCTTCCCGTTCGTCATTACCGCTATCGCGACCAAGCAGACCGTAGCCTGTGCTGCAAAGCTTGGGATTGCGCTGCCCTGGTTGCAACCGATCGCGCTGGTCGAGACCATCATCGCAGTGATCTTTGAGATCATCGTCTATGCGCGTTACATGCAGTTCATCTTCGGGAACCCAAAACAGCAAGTCTAATGTGTATATCGCCATTCCCATCAGAGAGGGTATCTTCGGTGGGAATCTCTCTATACTTCCGATAGGGTGATGCACTGAGTGTGGCAATAGGTGCCGAAGCGTGAAGCTCCCGTGCATTTGTAGGAACTTCCTCAAATAAATTTTGCGATTCCCACCTGGGCGTTGTATACTTTTAAAGCTTTTCCACACAGCCCCGTAATCTCTGTAGGAAAAAGCGTTTCTCATTAAGTATATGGAGGAGTCAAGTGAACAAGCCGACTCACTATGCTAAGCCAGGCGAAGTTGAGCGCAAATGGGTGCTCATCGACGCTGAGGGCGCAACGCTCGGCCGTTTAGCCACGACCGCGGCAATGGCACTGCGTGGCAAGAACAAGCCCCAGTACACCCCGAACACTGACACCGGGGACTTTGTTGTCGTTATCAATGCTGATAAGGTCCAGCTTACCGGCAACAAGGCGATGAAGAAGTCTTACTGGCGTTACTCTGGATGGCTGGGCGGTCTCAAGACCGAGAGCTTCAAGGAGGCTATGCAGAAGCATCCTGAGCGCGTCGTAGAGCACGCGATCAAGGGCATGCTCCCCAGTACCAAGCTCGGCCGCAAGCAGGCTACTAAACTTCACGTCTATGCTGGCCCTGAGCATCCTCACACTGCACAGAACCCCGTTAAGATTGATTGGAGGGCTTAGCCGTCATGGCAGACAATAGCGCTGTATATACCGGAACCGGCCGCCGCAAGGAGGCTACTGCCCGTGTCCGTTTGATCCCCGGCACTGGCAAGGTCATCGTCAATGGCCGTAACGCACTGAGCTACTTCGGTCGTCAGCAGCTGATCGACAATGCCCTCGCACCGTTCCACGTGACCGACACCGAGGGACATTTCGATGTCTATGCCAACTGCGACGGTGGCGGCATCAACGGTCAGTCTGGTGCACTTCGTCTGGGCATTGCCCGCGCACTGCTTTCCGCAGGCGAGTACCGTGCGGACCTGAAGAAGGCTGGCTACCTCACCCGTGACGCACGTGCTGTCGAGCGTAAGAAGTGCGGCCTCAAGAAGGCTCGTAAGCGTCCGCAGTTCTCCAAGCGTTAGACTACGGTCTCATATCTGCTTGTTTGGACCCATGTGCTTCGGCAGATGGGTCTTTTTGTTGCTTGAATCAAAGAAGGTGTGAGTCTCAATTGTGGCAGTTGTGCAGTGACCGATGTTTTTATACTCTTGTACCCTTGACCTCGAGGGTGATGTGGATAAACCTCGTACCATAGAAAAGTCAAACACGTTGGAATAACGAGGAAGCATGGTGCTGGCAGGCGTCGGAGTCGATATCTTAGAGATCGCACGGATGGAGCGCGCACTGAAGCGCACTCCTCATATGAAGACACGGCTCTTTACGAAAGAGGAGCAGGAATACTGCGATAAGTCAGGGTGGCCCGCCGAACACTATGCCGCGCGGTTCTGCGCACGTGAGGCAGTGCTCAAGGCGTTGAGTACCGGGTTCTCGCAAGGGGTCGGCTGGCAGGATGTCTCGGTGACGCGCGATGAGTTGGGACGGCCCCGTGCGCTTCTTAAGGGGAGGGCGAAAGAGATCGCCCAAGAGCAGGGTATCCAGGAAGTAGCCCTTTCGCTCTCACATACCCATGAGCTGGCGATCGCCAATGCGGTGTGTGTCTCTGAGGAGGTCAGGCCCAAGAAAAAGGTGGCCTCGGATCCGCGTCGTACCCTCGATAAGGCCTTTCGGGAAGCCCGCTCCGTTCTGGACGATCTGGACAACATTGAAGATGAAGGTGCGACTCCTGAGCCTTTAGAAGGCTCGGATGCGCTAACATCAGAACAGAAACTATTGCAGAATCAGGGCGCCTCGGGAAACCCTGCTGGCGAAGGGGATGAACATCGTGCAACCAGTTCTAAACGTTGAAGACGTCAAAGCGGTTGAGAACGGCCTCTCCAAAGAGGGAGTCAGTGTATCTGAACTGATGCGCCGTGCCGGTGGTGCGGTGGCCGATGAAGTGATGCGCTTAGAGGATATCAGAAAAGTCGCTATTTTAGTCGGCTTTGGCAACAACGGGGGTGACGGATGGGTCGCCGCAGCGCAGCTCTTCCGGCACGGGTACGACGTGACTGTGGTGTCACCGATTGAGCCCGATGAAATCAAGAGCGACATCGCGCGACTGGTAGCCCAGCATACCCGTGACGCCGAGGTTCCGATCGTGGTCGGACCGCCCCGCGAGGATCTGGAGCAGCTGCTGGAAGATTCCGACCTGATCGTTGATGCGATGCTCGGGACCGGCTTCCACGGTGAGCCCAAAGCACCCTTTGATATCTGGATCAATACAGTGAACGCCTCTGAGGCCCCCGTCATCGCCGTCGATGTGCCGTCGGGACTCTCTGCACAGACTGGCCATGCGCCCGGTGAGTGCATTATCGCGGACGAGACACTGACGATGCTGTGCCTCAAGCCGGGGCTGATCTCAGATATGGGCCGCGACGTGACCGGCGGCATCGTGGTTGCGCCCTTGGCGGAGCAGACCGAGCGTGTGGTTCTGGAGTCGGATCCGGTAGCCTGGCGCGTTGAGTCTCAGGACTATGCGGATGTCCTGCAGCCCACGATCAACAATATGGATAAATATTCCCGCGGCTCCGTGCTTGTAGTTGCAGGCTCCTCCCGCTTTCCGGGTGCTGCGCTCATGGCAGCGAAAGCTGCCGCACGCGCTGGCGCAGGCTACGTTACGCTTGCGGTGCCGGTCACGGTCGCTCCGCTCCTGCAGCAGCAGGTACCGGAGATTCCGGTCGTCGGTATGGCCGCAGACCAAGGCGGAACCTTTGCCAAGCAGGCGATCCCTGCGATCCTCAAGCTTGCGGAGCGCAACTCCTCGACCTTGGTCGGACCGGGCATGCGCGTCACCGCAGGCACCATCTCAGTCGTTTCAGCACTCCTCAACGCAGAGGTGCCGCTCGTTGTCGATGCGGATGGATTGAACTGCCTCTCACGTCTGACCAACAATGCGCTCGACCAGTTCCCGGAGGTCACCCGGCGGAATAAGCCGCTAGTCCTGACCCCGCACCGCCGTGAACTCGGCCGTCTGGTCGGATTGCAGGATACACCTCCTGATTCACTCACCGCCTGCCTTGAAGCGGCGCGTCGCATCGTCTGGAGCGACGGTGGCAGTGAGATCTGCGTTGTCGCAAAGGGCAGTGCTACGGCCTGCGTCGGCGTGGAAGCCGCCTTGCTTCCGGAGCCGGGCACCTCAGTGCTCTCCACGGCAGGGTCCGGCGATGTCCTGAGCGGTATCATCTCAGCCTTGCTCGCAAAGGACCCGGAGGACAAGGAAGAACTGTCGCTTCTGTGCTCGCTGGGCTGCGAGATCCATGCGTTGGCCGGATCGCGTGCCGCAAAGCGCTATGGCTCCCATGGAGCTATGGCAACCGATATCATCAACGAGATCGGGTTAGCGTCAGACTCTCTGGAGCAGCACGTGGAAGAGCTGCTCTCCTCGGATGATACAAAGGAGTAACTGTTTTCATGAGAGAAAACAATTGCCCGCCTGACCGCTGGGCCTGGGTGGAGATCGATCTCGGCGCGGTGCGCTCCAATGTGCGCGCATTCAAAAAACAGCTTGAGTCGGGCGTCAGGATGATGTGCGTCGTGAAGGCCGATGCCTATGGGCACGGCGCGGTGCGCTGTGCGGACGTCATGTCAAAGGCCGGGGCCTACTCCTTTGCGGTGGCGACGCCGAGCGAGGGCGTCGAGCTCAGGAAGAGCGGTATCGAAGAGCCGATCGTGGTCTTGAGCGAGCCCCCAATCTCTGCGATCCCAATGCTCATCGAGTACGATCTGGAGCCGGCGGTCTATACTACCGAGTTTGCGCTCGCCTTCGGTGAGGCGGCCGCAGATGCCGGCACGGTGGGCAAGTACCACATGGCGATCGATACCGGGATGCACCGGATCGGGGTTACCCCTGATGATGCCCTCGATTTCCGTCACGCAGTCGACTTCCACCGTGGCCTCACCTGCGCTGGGGTCTTCACGCACTTTGCGACCGCGGAGGTCCCCGACGACTGGGATTTCCGGATGCAGTGCAAGCGGTTCATCGATACGGTGAACGCGCTCAAGAGTGCCGGCTATGAGACGGGCCTTATCCACTGTGACAATACCCCAGGCACCATTCTGCACAAAGGTATGCAGTTCGATATGTGCCGTGTGGGGATCGGCCTCTACGGGCTACATGCGGCTCCGATCACGGCTTCCTACATCGACCTGAAGCCGGTCATGGCGGTTAAGGCGCGGGTGACCCGTGCGATCGAGCCGGAGGTCGGTGAAGGCGTCGGGTACGGGATGACGTACCGTATCGCGAACAAGGGGACCCAGATTGCGACGATTCCACTCGGTTATGCGGATGGGCTGGCCCGGGAACTCTCAAACCGTATGGACGTTATTGTGAACGGGACACGCTGCCCGCAGGTCGGCAACATCTGCATGGACCAGACGATGTTTGCAGTGCCGCCTGCCTCGGCGAATCCCTTTGCGCCTTCGACGCGGGTGGGCTATGGGGATGTGGTGACGCTGATCGGTCAAGACGACGATGAGGCTATCACCTTGGATGATATGGCCCACATCCGTCGTACTATCAACTATGAAGTAGCCTGTGACTTTGGCCTCAGGCTAGAGAAGATCTATGTCTGAACAACCTGTCGGAGGTGCACCCCATAGAGGGCGCCGTCGCAAGCCGCGGACATATATGAGTGATGCGGAGATGTATATGGCAATCATGCAGATACCGGGGCATACTAACCAGAAGCCGCAGGAGGTCACCCTAGAAGAGGTCCAAGCGGTGCTCGGGGATTGCATGCGCTGCCCACTCGGGCAGACGCGGACCAACATCGTGTTCGGCGTCGGGAACCCCAACGCACGCGTGATGTTTATCGGTGAAGCCCCGGGCAGAAGCGAGGACCTACAGGGGGAGCCCTTTGTGGGCGCTGCGGGCCACAACCTCGATAACCTGTTGAAGCTCGCAGGACTCAAGCGTGAGGATGTCTATATTGCCAACGTCCTGAAGTGCCGTCCACCGTCAAACAGAAACCCCAAGCCGGAGGAGATCGAAGCCTGCGCCCCCTTCCTGCGGGAACAGATCCGCTCTGTCTGGCCTGACGTAATCATCTGCCTCGGTAATTTTGCAGCCCACTTTGTGCTGAGGACCGAGCAAGGGATCTCAAGCCTGCGTGGACGGATGCACCAGACCGGGCACTTTGCGGTGCTGCCGGTGTTCCATCCTGCCGCGGCCCTCTATCACCACGAGTGGCAGCAGCTGCTCGACGAGGACTTCACCTTCCTCGGACAGTGGCTTAAAGAGCATCCCGTAAGCCCAACAAACGGGGGAGTGCACAGCGATGAGATTGCCAAAGGTTATAGATGATACGCACTACGTGTCCCAATCTCCTAAGGAGACCAAGAACTTCGGGGAGATCGTCGGCACGCTTTTGAAGCCAGGGGATGTGCTGGTACTCACCGGCGACTTAGGTGCCGGTAAGACGCAGTTCACTAAAGGTGTCGCCCAGGGGATGGGCGTGAAGGATGAGGTGACAAGCCCCACCTTCACGATAGAGATGGTCTATGAGGGGACGGATATGCCGCTCTATCACTTCGACCTCTATCGACTGAATGATGAGGACGAGCTGGAGGATACTGGCCTGTTCGATGCGCTCGGTACCGATGGGCCCTGCCTGATTGAGTGGGGCGAGCAGTTTGAGGATGCAATGGGTGACGAGCGAGTCGATGTGATCTTCAAGCGCTTGGATGCGGATACGCCGGCCGGACAGGAACCCGCCCGCTCCATTGAATTTGTCCCCCACGGCGCAAGAAGCACCGAATTGGCTTTTGCACTGCACGCGCGCATGGTGTCGGCCAGGAAAGAAGATTAGGTAGTTAAAGACGGTGAGTCTCGAGTTGAATACGCGGTATGTTTTGGCGGTGGACACCTCCACCGATATGTTGGCCTGTGCGGTTGTTGCGTATGATCCAACGCAGGAAGGCGTCAAGAAGGTCAAGCTGCTCGGCTGCAGCGACCACAAGTGCCGCAGACAGGCGAACGTGGAGTTAGTGGGAAGCGCCTTTGATGCCTGTAGACAGGCAGGAATCACGTGGGACGACCTCAGCTCAGTTGTCGCGGGACGGGGTCCCGGCTCCTTCACCGGTGTCCGTATCGGGATCGCTACCGCCAAAGGTATTGCAGTGGGGCTTGGCAAGAAGCTCTATGGGGTCTCTACGCTCGATGTGACAGCCTGGCATGCCTGGTTTGCCGGCATCAGAGGACCATTGGCAGTTGCCAATGACGCGATGCGCAAAGAGATCTACCCCGGAATCTATGTGTTGGATGAGACTGGAGCTCACCGACAGTTCGCGCGTGAGACCGTGATGAAGGCCGGCAAGGTCGTCGAAGCCTGGGCTGAGCTGCCTCAGAAAACCGGCGGCGCGATTGCCCTGACCGGCAACGGCCTCGTCAAATACCGCAAGCAATTTGAGGATGCGGGCTTTACTAATATCGTAGATGAGAAGCTGTGGTTCCCCTCCGGTGAGGGGCTTGCTGCTGCGGCGGCCACCTCAGATCCGGATTCCTTAGGTAATGGGGATCCCGCGCTCGTCCTGCCGCTCTATACCAGACTTTCGGATGCGGAGGAGAACGAGCGAAAGCGGTTGGGGCTCAAGATCCCTGCCTCGGTCGATATCGCCGGGGTCGACGATATGCTCGCGAGCCTGCATACGCAGTTGCGGCCAATGACGGTCAATGACTGCGCGCCTGTCGCGAAGCTAGAAGAGACTATCTTTGAAGGCTCCGTCCATGCTCCGTGGAGTGAAAACGCGTTCTACAAGGAAGTGTCACAACCGCAACGCAGCTGGTGGATAGCCCACGATCAGGGTACCATCATCGGCTATGCGGGCGGTGTACTCGCGGGAAGCGACTTTGAGATCGACGATGTTGCCGTGATCGAGCAGCGCCGCGGTGAGGGCATCGCTGAGCGGCTGATCGCACGGGTGGTCTATGATGCGGAGATGTTGGGAGCTACCTCAGCTTCACTCGAAGTTGCGACCGACAATGCGTCGGCTCAGAAGGCCTATGCCAAGCTCGGCTTCAAGCGAGTGGGGAAACGGACTGACTACTATGCACCGGGCAAAGACGCCCTGATCCTCAAGGTCTCCCTGCCGCTGGCGGCTGGCCCTAAGCACATGAAGAAAGCGCCGGTGTCGCACGCCTCGCTTACGAATTGGCCTAAGAAGCCTCAGGAGCGTACAACTGAGACGCAGGAAGCGATTGCTAAAGCCGCGCCGCTGATCCTCTCAGTTGAGTCCTCTTGCGACGAGACGGCGATGGCTGTGATCGACGGACAAGGGCAGATCTTAGCCAATGTCGTGGCCTCCTCCGTTGACTTCCACGCCCGCTTTGGCGGCGTGGTTCCCGAGATCGCCTCGAGAAAGCACATTGAGGCGATCGTGGGAGTCTACGAGGAAGCGATGGAGCAGGTCGGCAAGCACTTCGGGTGCGATACCTTGACCCCCGCTGATCTGGCAGCTGTCGGCGTGACCGCAGGTCCGGGCCTTGTAGGTGCCTTGGTGGTCGGCGTCGCCTTTGCGAAGGGGCTCTCTGTCTCGACGGGGTTGCCGCTCATCGCGGCCAACCACCTCGAGGGGCACCTCTTTGCGAACCTCTTTGAGGCCCCTGATCTGGAGCCCCCCTTTATCGCAAGCTTGGTCTCCGGCGGCAACACGATGCTTGTGCATGTTAAAGGCTGGGGAGACTATGAGGTCTTAGGCCAGACGATCGACGATGCGGTCGGCGAAGCGTTTGACAAAGTGGCGAAGGCCTTAGGGCTTGGCTACCCGGGTGGTCCGATCATCTCGGAGCTCGCTGCAAAAGGTAATCCCAAGGCAATCCACTTCCCGCGTGCCATGATGCACTCAGGGGATTACTCCTTCAGTCTTTCAGGGCTGAAGACCTCGGTGATCACCTATATCGAGGGAGAGAACAAAGCGGGCCGTCCGATCAATCTGCCTGATCTTGCCGCTTCCTTTGAAGCTGCGGTGATCGATGTGCAGGTCGCCAAAGCGGTCCACGCAGTCAAGGAGACCGGATCGCGTGACTTCTGCGTAGGTGGCGGCGTCGCTGCAAATCCACAGCTGCGTGAAGCGTATAAGAAGACCTTCAGAGGCATGGGCGTGAGAGTTACAGTGCCCCCGATTGCCGCCTGCGGCGACAATGGTGCGATGATCGCGCTCGTGGCGCTGAGGAGCTATAAGGCTCACAAGTTCGCTGATCTGACGCTCGATGCGCATCCTAACTCAAAATTAGGGGCGTGGACCGCCTCGAACGCACCCACGGTGTGGCAAGGCGAGCAGACCTGGCTTAAGCATACATCCTGATTCCGTTATTACAACTCTATTACTCACTCTGGGATTGCTGCGTAAATTGAGTAATCTTGCACTACAAAGGGACATTTTTTCATGCCCCTTGGGTGTGCCGTCAGCAAGGAAAGAAGATCCATGCAACAACGTGATACCGGCTCTGCCCATCACGGGCGAGCGAATGTTTCCCGCCGCAGTTTCTTGAAGGCCTCCGGCCTGGCCGCTATCAGCGTCGGCGCCGCAAACTTCTTGGTTGCTTGCGGTCCTTCAGCGGAAACGGTCGAGATCGGCGAAGAGGAATCGGGCAGCCAGCAGCGGACGTTCGGCGATAACGGCACGATGCGTGTCGGTATGGAAGTCGCCTACCCTCCCTTCAACTGGCAGGTGTCTGAGGAAACTGAGGACACGATCCCGGTTGAGGGACAGAGCGATGCCTATGCGGATGGCTATGACATCTACTTCGCGAAGAAGATCGCTGAGCACTTCAATCTCAACCCTGTTGCCTCGAAGATGGAATTCTCAGGCCTTGTTGAGGCCCTGAAGAACGGGCAGATCGATATCATCTGTGGTGGCATGACCGCCACCGACGAGCGTCGCGAGTCAATCGACTTCTCCGATCCGTACTGGACCAGCCACTATGGTCTGCTCGTGAGAAAAGGCTCTGCCTATGTGAACGCCACGAGCCTGGATGATTTTGCCGGCGCAGCCGTGTTAGGCCAGCGCGACACCTTGCTCGATACAGTGATCGATGAGATCCCGAATGTGAACCACCTGACACCGGTCGATTCGGTCCCCGCCCAGCTCTCAAACCTCAATCAGGGTGCCTGCGATGCGATTACCTTCGACGTGGAAAATGAGAAGGGGCTCTTGAAAGCGAATCCGGATCTGACGCCGGTAGAGATCAATGGGTCCCAGGCCCTATTCCAAGAGGACGCTCCGATCAACGCGGGTATCGCGAAGGGGCAAGGCGACACGCTACAGCAGATCAATGATGTGGTCAATTCCGTCCCCCAGGATGAACGCCAACAGGTGTGGGACGACGTGCAGGCGCGTCTGCCGGAGTAAATCGAAGTAAGCGATTACAGATAGACATCTCTTCGGCAGCACAACAGTAGGGGAGATGCCGTATCTGACAAAGGAGCTTTTCAGATATGGCAAAGAAAAAGGGCAGGTTTAAGCGATTCGTTACCGAGGACCATCGCTACGTCTTTCTTTCTACCTCAGTGATTGCGTTGATTGGCTTGTGGCTTTCAAGCCAGCCGCATACCTCCTCGAGTTTTTTGAGATACTCGTACCCGCTTGAGTGCGTGCTCTTCTATCTGCTCGTAGCGTGGGTCGTGGTGTCACTCGCGGCGCTCGTGAACAAGATCGTGAAGTGGCACGGTGACGCCTACCAGACAATCTCACCCCTCGCGACGCCGAGGGCGAAGAAGATTGAGCGCTTTAGCTCCTATGTGGCCTGGGGCATCACGATCGTGATGATCATCGATCGCGGCATCATGCGCATTGTCGATATCGTGCAATACGCGGTGACACAGGATTCGAATCCTTCAGACTTCCTCGGTTCCATGATCTACATGCTCTATCAGATGCGCAGCACCTTCCTACAAGGCATCCTGAATACGATCATTATCGCGGTTGTCGGCACGCTCGTCGCATTTGTGTTGGCTTTAGTGCTGGTCTTCCTGCGCCTGCAGCAGATTGACCGCTCTGACAACGACTTCGTCAGATTCTGGAAAAAGGTCGGCGTAGGATTCGCGAAGGTTTACTCCACGATCATGCGCGGTACGCCGATGATGATCCAGGGACTCATTATCTACTATGCGGGCACCGGTATGCTGACCGCGCGAGGCATGACGCCGACGGAGATCCTAAACGTATGGTCCCCGTTCAACGCCGGCCTGGTCACCGTCTCGCTCAACTCCACCGCCTACATGATGGAGGTGTTGCGCTCCGGTATCCTCTCCGTCGATCCGGGGCAGACTGAGGCAGCTCGCTCCTTAGGCCTCTCACAGTGGCAGGCGATGCGCAAGGTCGTCTTTCCGCAGGGCATCAGAAACTCAATCCCGGCGCTCTCCAACGAGCTCGTTATCAACATCAAGGATTCCTCAGTTCTCATGGCTATCGGCGTGCTTGAGCTCACCTTCGCGGTCCGCTCGATCGCAGGCGTCTACTACAAGCAGATGGAACCCTATGTGGCCGCTGCAATCGTGTACCTGATCCTGACGATGGTCGCGACGAAGCTCCTGGACAAGTTCGCTAAGCACTTTGATCCCAAGGCTGCTCGAGTTGTACTGAGCACCTCCAATGCGCCGGTCCCCCAGACGAAGCAGGTGAAGTAAGTTGAGTGACACAAATACGAACGTGCAGTCCGTCGTCAAAGTCGAGGGGCTCAAGAAAAGTTTCGGCGACCACGTGGTGCTCAAAGGCATCAACCTCGAGGTTATGCCAAAGGAGGTCGTCACGATCATCGGGGCTTCCGGCTCGGGTAAGTCCACGCTGCTGCGCTGCATCAATCTGCTTGAGGTTCCCGATGAGGGCCATGTGTGGTTTAGGGGGGAGGACCTCGTCTCCCGGACCGTGAACGTCAACAAGCTCCGTGAGCGTATCGGCATGGTCTTTCAGGGCTTCAACCTCTTCAACAATCTCAATGTGCTCGATAACTGTACCCTGGCGCCGGTCACGTTGAAGAAGATGACAAGAGAGGAAGCGGAGGGTGTGGCGCTCAAAAACCTCGACGCTGTAGGCCTTAAGGACTATGCGCAGGCTTCCGTCGTCTCCCTCTCCGGCGGTCAGAAACAGCGTGTGGCTATCGCGCGCGCCCTGTGTATGGAACCGGAGCTCATGCTCTTCGACGAGCCGACGAGCGCCCTGGACCCAGAGATCGTAGGTGAAGTCCTTTCCGTTATGCGCGATCTGGCGCGGGGCGGGATGACGATGGTCGTGGTGACCCACGAGATGGACTTCGCAAAGAACGTCTCCGACAAGGTCGTCTTTATGGATGACGGCGTGATCGTGGAATCCGGCTCCCCACACGATATGTTCACCCATCCGAAGAAGCCCCGTACGCGTGAGTTCTTAAAGCGCTACCTGGAAGACGAAAAAAGCAACTCATAACCTACTGGTTTTCAAAACTCCTCGTGTGAGCGGGGAGCTTTGTTTTATCCTGAAAGGGATACACAGAGGATGGCAAAATCCCGTCAAAAGGAGATCTCCATGAAGGATGGGTTTGTTTCGGTTGCCGCAATCACTCCGCCCGTTAAGGTTGCGGACGTTGGCTACAATGTGGGCGCACTCATTAACGCAATCACCAACACCGCCAACAAAGGCGCCAAGCTGATCGTGACCCCCGAGCTCGGTATCACCGCCTACACCTGCGAGGACCTGTTCCTGCAGACCTCCTTGCTCGAGGCAGCCCAACACGGCCTTAAGCAGGTGGCTGAGGCAACGGTGGGTCTCGATGCCCTCATCATCGTCGGCGTGCCGATGCGGGTTGCCGGCAAGCTCTACAACTGCGCCGCAGTGCTCGATGGGGGGAAGCTCTTGGGGCTCGTACCGAAGCAGACGATTCCCACCTACAACGAGTTCTATGAGGGGCGGCACTTCTCCCCAGGTCCCAGTCAGGTAAGCCAGATTGAGGTAGCGGGGTTTGGATCGGTCCCCTTCGGGGCGAACCAGCTTTTTACCTGTGACACTATGCCCGACCTCGTCGTTGCTGTTGAGCTCTGTGAGGACTTGTGGGCGCCTGATCCGCCTTCGATCCATCACGCAGTGGCAGGGGCGACTGTGATCTGCAACCTCTCCGCCTCCAATGCCCTGGTCGGGAAAGCGTCCTATCGCCGTATGCTCGTTTTGGGACAGAGCGCGCGGCTCGTGTGCGGCTACCTCTACGCCAGCGCTGGCCCGGGGGAGTCAACGCAGGATCTGGTCTTCTCGCAGCACAATATGATCGCGGAGAATGGCACGATGCGCGCGGAGGCTGAGCCCTTCGGCTCCGGGCAGACGATCTCCGAGCTCGATGTGTCCTACCTGCTTGAAGAGCGCCAGCGCATCTCAACCTTCCACACTGCGGTCACCCCTGAGACAGCGGGCTATGTGGTGACGCCGTTCCACCTCGAACTTACCCATACGCACCTGACGCGCTCTGTGGATCCTGCACCCTTCGTGCCGGATAACGAGGAGACCCGCGACGAGCGCTGCGAAGATATCCTGATGATCCAGAGCCAGGGCTTAGCGAAGCGGTTACGTCACACCCACTCCACCTGCGCGGTGGTCGGCGTCTCCGGTGGGCTTGACTCCACACTGGCACTGCTTGTGACCGTCCAAGCTTTTGACGCCGTGGGTCTTGACCGCTCTCGCATCATCGCCGTGACAATGCCGGGCTTCGGTACAACGAAGCGTACACGCAGCAATGCTGAGGAGCTCGCTAAGTCGCTCGGCGTCACGCTGCGTGAGGTCGACATCACGAAGGCCGTACAGCAGCACTTCGCGGATATCGGGCACGATGAGAGCGTGCACGACGTGACCTACGAGAATGCGCAGGCTCGTGAGCGGACACAGGTCCTGATGGACATCGCGAACCAGGAAGGCGGCCTCGTTGTCGGCACCGGTGACCTCTCTGAGCTGGCATTGGGCTGGGCGACCTACAACGGGGACCACATGTCGATGTACGGCGTGAACGCTTCCGTGCCGAAGACCCTCGTACGCCACTTAGTCCACTATGTCGCGGATAACTGCGGCAACGAGGTGGAAGCGAGCATCCTGATGGACGTGTTGGACACCCCGGTTTCCCCGGAGCTTCTGCCTGCGACGGCGAACGGGACGATCGCCCAGAAGACCGAGGATCTGGTCGGTCCCTATGAGCTGCATGACTTTTTCCTCTACTACATGCTGCGCCTGGGATTTGCGCCGCATAAGGTCTTCCGCTTGGCGGTCCATGCGCTCGGGGATGAGTTTGACCCGGTGGTGATCCTGAAGTGGCTCAAGGTCTTCTACCACCGGTTCTTTGCGCAGCAGTTCAAGCGTAGCTGCCTGCCGGACGGCCCAAAAGTGGGCAGCGTGGCGGTGTCACCGCGCGGGGATCTGAGGATGCCCTCGGATGCCATGGCTCAGCTGTGGCTTGAGGAGCTCGATCAGATCGATCCTGAAGGCTATGAGGCATAAGCTACTCTGAAATTTGTAAGGTGAGGGGACCTTGGTGTGTATGCCGAGGCCCCTCGCTTTCTCAGTCTTGCCCACCCCGCTGACTGCGGTGGGGGGTTAGTATCTGAGCAGTAGGAAATCTAAGCGTATACACAAAAGATATTTTCTACTTTGCAGGTATAACTTCCATGCATTGGGTAATATCTATACTGTTCGTGACAACGGGTTAGAAAAGCCCATTCCACGCGCCTGGTTCAGGCGCACGTTAAGGAGGTTCGGGAATTATGACATTGAAGCCTTTGGGTGATCGTGTACTGGTCAAGCCGGCACCGAAAGAGGAGAAAACCGCAAGCGGTCTGTATATCTCTTCAGGCGCACAGGAGAAGCCGCAGCGCGGCAAGGTTGTGGCTGTGGGCGCTGGTAAGATGAATGACAAGGGCGAGCGCATTGTTCCGGATGTTAAGGCTGGCGACGAAGTGTACTTCGGTAAGTACGGCGGCAATGAGGTCAAGATTGACGGCGAGGATTACTTACTGCTTCGCGCAGACGATATCTACGCAATCATTGAGGACTAAGTTAGGTTATGTGAGCTGATATCGGAAGATATCAACAGAGCTAGGAGATAAATAACATGGCAGCAAAAGATATTAATTTCGGCGCTGACGCACGTGCTAAGCTTGCCAAGGGCGTAAACACCCTCGCTGATACGGTAACCACCACCTTAGGACCTAAGGGTCGTTACGTGGCACTACAGCGTTCCTATGGTGCTCCGACCATTACGAACGACGGCGTGAGTGTCGCTAAGGAGATCGAGCTCAAGGACCCGATTGAGAACATGGGCGCCCAGCTCGTTAAGGAAGTTGCTACCAAGACCAATGATCTCGTCGGTGATGGTACGACCACCGCAACCCTGCTTGCACAGGTTATGGTCAATGAGGGACTGCGCAACGTCGCAGCAGGTGCCAACCCGATTGCAATCCGTCGTGGTGTGGATAAGGCAGTTGCCGCGGTCGTCGATGAGATGAAGAAGTCCGCTCAGCCGGTCAACACCAAGAAGCAGGTGGCTGCTGTCGGCACCATTTCCGCAGTGAGCCCTGAGATCGGTGAGAAGATTGCTGACGCAATGGAGATCGTCGGTAAGGACGGCGTTATCACCGTCGACGAGTCCCAGACGTTTGGGATTGATATCGATACCGTCGAAGGTATGCAGTTCGACAAGGGCTACATCTCCCCGTACTTCGCAACTGATCAGGAGAGCATGACCACTGAGCTGCAGGATCCCTATATCCTGGCCACTGACCAGAAGATCTCCAACATCCAGGATATCATGCCGGTGCTCGAGGCAGTCTCCAAGCAGGGCGCATCGCTGCTCATCATTGCCGAGGACGTCGACGGCGAGGCTCTAGCGACCCTGATTCTGAACAAACTTCGTGGCACCCTGCATGTCGCAGCTGTCAAGGCTCCGGGTTACGGCGATCGTCGTAAGCGTATGCTCGAGGATATCGCTGTTGTCACCGGTGGCCAGGTGGCTATGAAGGAGCTCGGCGTCAACCTCTCCGATGTCACCGCTGAGATGCTCGGCCGTGCTAAGACCGTCAAGATTGACAAGGACAACACCACGATTGTCGGTGGTGCAGGCTCCAAGGATGCTATCAACGAGCGCATCGCCCAGATCAAGAATGAGATCGAGAACACGACCTCTGACTTCGATAAGGAGAAGCTGCAGGAGCGTTTGGCTAAGCTCTCCGGCGGTGTCGCAGACATCAAGGTCGGTGCAGCAACCGAGGCTGAGCTGAAGGAGATTAAGCACCGCATCGAGGACGCACTGCAAGCTACACGTGCAGCTGTCGATGAGGGCATCGTCGCAGGCGGCGGCGTTGCATTCCTCGAGAGTGCAAAGGCTCTGGACGACGTTAAGACCGTCGACGCGGACGAGAAGATCGGTGTCGAAATCGTCCGTAAGGCACTTGAGGCTCCGGTCAAGACTATCGCACAGAACGCCGGCTATGAGGGCTCCGTCGTCGTTGAGAAGGTCAAGGATATGCCTGCAGGCTCTGGCCTTGACTCCGCAACTGGCAAGTGGGGCGACATGATCGAGATGGGTGTTCTGGATCCTGTGAAGGTCACCCGCGTTACCCTGCAGAACGCAGCCTCCATCGCATCTCTGATCCTGATCACTGAGGCTACGGTCACTGATGTTCCTAAGGATACCACGATTGAGGAAGCTATCTCCAACGCGGCTGCCCAAGGTGGACAAGGCGGCGCCTACTAAAGGTACACAGGCGTGAACAGTGTCTGAGTGTTTGAACGATTGCTCCGGGAGTGTCTCGCTTCTGGAGCTTTTTTCGTGTCTCGTGTCGCTTTACTATAGAAGGTATATAGGAGTGCACTACACTTAATCAGTTGCACCTAAGGAGGGGATTATGGCTGAAAAGCACGATTGGCTCGATGATATTATCGATATCTCGCAGAACTGGAGCGCGGTCTCCGACCCTGTGAAGCATGTCGTGAACAATATTTCGTTTGATCCTGAGAAGACCCCTCAGTGGAATCCCTCCGACTACAAGGAGCGTCCGCGCGCCAATTCGGTGCGCTGCATGGACGTGGCAGGACACGACACCATGCTGTGCCATGCCTGCACGGATGTGTGCCCGGTCAATGCGATTACGGTCACCGACAGTAAGGTTTCGATCAATGAGGATTGCCGCAAGTGTGGGCTCTGCTCCGCAGCCTGTCCCACCGAGGCCTTCATCGTGCAGAAGCTGATGCCCAAGACGCTCTATAACAAGATCGCCCGGCAGGCGGCTTCACACGTGCAGGTCTATATCACCTGCACCCGTGCCCTGGGACGGATCCCGGCGGTCAATGAGATCGTCCTGCCTTGTGTGGGAGCGGTACCCAAAGAGCTCTGGTTCGCACTCTTTATGGAGTTCGACAACATCTCGGTATACCTGCCGCTCGGCGTGTGTGACCGTTGCCGCACTACGACCGGTGAGGAAGCCTATGTCAATGCGATCAGCGAGGCAGAGGAGCTGACCGGAGCTCACTGCGGGCTCGAGGTTGAAGAGAAGGCGCTCAACCACGAGGAGACCCGGGAGTACAAACGCTCCCAGTTCATCGGGCAGATGGCACGTTCTGGCTCACGCATGTTAGGGGCAGACCGCACAATCAGTGGGGCACAGGCTTTGGGCCAGCGCATCCAGAACCATACCCGTCAGATCAATGAGCTCTCCCGCTCACTGGAGAAAGCTGTGGGTGCGCAGAATTCCCAGCATCGCCGGCGTATGCTGACGCAGCGGCGTGAGCTGGTGATGGCGGCGCTGCAGAAGTGGCCAGGTCCTGCCACTAAGATCAAGGAGCAGATCCCGAGGTGCGATAACTCCAAGTGCACGATGTGCGAGGACTGCACCAAGGTCTGCGTCTTGCATGCGCTTGAGATCGATAACACCGGGCATGTAAATATCGAGCCCGCTTACTGCATCGGCTGCGGGGCATGCGCTGCTGTCTGCCGTGAGGGGGCATTGACGATGCATCCGGCTGACGGCAGCGCGCTCGCGGTCCCCGATCCCAATGCGGAAGAGGCCGAGAAAGAGCGTGAGAAGGTGTATCAGCTGAAGGCGCAGGGCAAAAGGATGCTCGACAACGGGCTTAAGGCGATCGAGAAAACCGCCGAAGAAGAGTCCGGAGAGTCATCGAAGAAACATAGAGCGTAAGGAGAGCGTGCAGGCGCTCAGGAAAAGGAGAAGATGTTCCCGTGGCCTTATCCATTGGTATCGTTGGACTTCCAAACGTCGGAAAATCGACGCTGTTCACAGCACTGACGAAAAAAGGAGGATTGGCAGCGAACTACCCGTTCGCTACAATCGATCCTAATATCGGTATCGTCAATGTGCCGGATGAGCGTCTGCAGAAGCTGGCGGACATCGTGCATCCTGGGCGCATTGTGCCGGCGACTGTCGAGTTTGTCGATATCGCAGGCCTGGTCAAGGGCGCTAACAACGGCGAGGGTCTCGGTAACCAGTTCTTAGCCAATATTCGTGAGACCGATGCAATCTGTGAGGTCGTACGCTACTTCAAGGATCCGGACGTCGTGCACGTCGAAGGCAAGGTCGATCCGGCTTCTGACGTCGATACGATCCAGACGGAGCTCGTACTCGCAGACCTGGGCACCCTGGAGCGTTCGATCCCTAAGCTGGAGAAAGAGGCAAAGCGGGACAAGGACAACAGGCCGAAGCTCGAGGTCGCCAAACGCCTGCAGGGCTGGCTCAATGAGGGACACCGTGCCACGGATATGGATATGACCGACGATGAAAAGGCTGCGGCACACGATCTCTTCCTGTTGACCATGAAGCCGATCCTGTATGTTGCGAACTGCGATGAGGATCAACTGCACGATGACTTTGAGCCGCTCGAGGGGCAGAAGCCGATCCCCATCTGCGCAGAGGTGGAAGCAGAGCTCTCTGAGTTGGATGACAGAGAGGCACATGAGTATCTGGAGTCCCTGGGCCTCAAGAAGAGCGGCTTGGAGACCTTGGCACAGGAGGCTTACCATATCTTGGGCCTGCAGAGCTTCTTTACCGCAGGTGAGATGGAAGTCAAGGCTTGGACGGTCCGTATAGGTGCGAAGGCTCCGGAGGCCGCTGGCGTCATCCACTCCGACTTCGAGAAGGGCTTCATCAAGGCCGAGACCATCAGCTACGACGACTACATCAAGTGCAAAGGTGAAGCTGGTGCCCGTGAGGCAGGACGGCTGCGCATGGAAGGCAAAGACTACGTCGTGCAGGACGGCGACGTCGTGCACTTCCGCTTCAACGTGTAACTGAAAGACGGACAGAGCAGGTATAGAAACAGACCAGGCACTGGGGATTCTCTCGAGTATCGGGCTTCATTTCTAGACATTATTTCTCTTTCTGAATTATATTGATCAGGGCAGAGGCATAATCAAACAAACAGCCAACAGAGGTTGATTGTTCCAACTGCGTGTTATGGGGGGGCTGACCAGACAGTAGTCTCAAGAGAAAACAAGCAAACGCTGAGAGGTATTCCTATGGTTGACAACGCGGTTGGATTCGAAGAAGCGGAGCGGTTGCTTTCAAAAACTCCGAGAGTAGGGAAGCGTGTGGATAGGATCCCTCACCTGTAACCCTGTGGTGCTACCATTGGCGTTGCCAAGCATAGATTTGCCCAAGTGGCTATCTGGCCCTATGTTTGGCGACATTCCTGAGCGGATGGCCACCTGCGTGGATAGGAAATCCACCATGGTTGCTATCAAACCCCTACAAGGACACGGTGTCGTCCCTTGGCGCTGCGGTTGTAGAACGCAGATGTCGCAAGACAGATAGGCGCAGAAACGCTCAAAGAGGCGACCGAGCTGTGATGGTTCCATCCTGTTTGCCGCATTTGTAGGTTTGCCAAAAGCTGGAAAGACAAGCAGACA
>ERZ773013.689-NODE-689-length-20938-cov-27.948523_pt1 | contig 20938 bp, 13 predicted proteins | sample MGYA00511670_ERZ773013 | MGnify/ENA primary metagenome ERZ773013 (study PRJEB29015, sample SAMEA2738120) | human oral metagenome | biome: human oral; feature: human-associated habitat; material: saliva | place: China | collected 2257 ... | reverse complement strand
CCCTTTCTGTTACCAGTCTAGGGAAGTAACACTCATAGTATAGCACAGAAACAAGCCCACCATTCTAAAAAAATGGGGGCTTTTTATATATTAGATGCTTTCAACAAAACTCAACATTTCAGATACCCTAAAAACTAATAAATCGAATACCCTAAAAAGACTAAGAAAAACTAAGGCTATCTATTAATAGAATGTAATAGCGTTACAAATCTGTTACATCAATGTTACATTACTGTTACATCAAAACATACCGCATTAAGCGGTTAAGAAAAGTTAAGGTTATCTATTAATAAAGCATACAAAAAAGCAGTACTACTAACGTTAAGGCACAGAGTGGCAATAGCCAAGCGGCCAATTATACGTCTAGTAGTACTGCTTTTGATACTATAAGTATAAAAGATATATCAAACATCGTCAATAATTGAACCTATATCTAATTTCATACAAAGCTATTAAACATATATTGACATTTGTTAACATACTCTAATATATAATAAGAACCCTCTACCGATTAGATAAAGGGTTCTCTATAGTACTATACAAGGAACGGGCTCCAATTGCCTTACCAAGTATAGTAATAAATCAAAAGAAACCAGCAACAGGCAACAAATCGCCCAACTAGGCTCTAAAGATTCATAAAATTGAATGGCGGAGAGGGTGGGATTCGAACCCACGGCCCCTTGCGGAGTCACTGGTTTTCAAGACCAGCTCCTTAAACCACTCGGACACCTCTCCATAATGGTATATTATAGCAGATTTGTATTGAAATATGCAACAATTGAATATAGGTAACCTCAGATATCTCCCATGTAGAACTACTTATATTAGAGACAAAAAGCTACCCACCGGCTTAGCCGGTGGTTCTTCTTTTCGCCTATAAGGCGAATGCTACCGGCTGCGCGTGGGAGCGCATGTCGATCCGTCATCTGCAATCTAATACTAACTACCCGTTAAACGGGTCTTGAAAGTCTAAAACTAATTGCTCTGACATCTCGTCTTGCTTTAATTGATTCGAAATATACTCCGCTATCTTTTTCTCATTTTTTCCGACTGTATCGACGTAATATCCTCGACACCAAAATTGTCGGTTTCGATATTTGAATTTCATATTCCCCCATTTCTCATATATCATTAAACTACTTTTACCTTTTAGAAATCCCATAAATGATGAGACTGACATTTTAGGTGGAATTGCTACTAATATATGAATATGATCTGGGCATGCTTCTGCAGACAAAAGCTCTACACCTTTCCATCTGCATAATTCACGAATTATACCTCCGATTTCAAATCGCTTTTGTCCAAAAAACACTTTTCTTCTATACTTTGGTGCAAATACTATATGATATTTGCAGTTCCATTTAGTATGTGCTAAACTCTGATTGTCATACATTATATGGCCTCCTTTAGGGTCTTAATTGCAGTTGACGGACCGCAATCTTATCTTACCCTAAAGGAGTAACTTTTCGAAGACGCAACGCTAAAGCTTTTACTGAACCCCCGGACTATCCGGGGGTTTTCTATATACAAAAAAGCTGGCCTAAAGCCAGCTTTCAGCATATCTATTATAGTTATTATCTTAGAAAAGATCTTTTTTCCACATGCCAATGATGGCCACGATGGAACAGGCCACGGAGATGCCCACAACCTCGAAGAAACCATTTTCATCGTTTTGAAACGGCAATGGCACGTTGGTCCCCCACAAGCTAAAGATGATGGTCGGTACGGCCAAGGTAATCGTCAAGGCTGCCAACATTTTCATAACCATATTAAGGTTGTTTGAAATGATGGATGTAAAGGCGTTCATCATGTTCATCAAGATATTAGAATACATTTCAACCATTTCGATGGCCTGTTTATTCTCGATGATAACGTCCTCTAATAGATCCTCATCTTCCTCATACATCTTGAGAAGGTGTTTATAGGAACTGTGACCACGCAAGCGCAATAAACGCTCCATAACGGTACCATTCGTACGCAAAGCGGACGTAAAGTATGTCATGGATTTCTGTAATTCCAACAATTGGAAGAAGTCCTTGTTCTTTGTAGTATGACGCAATTGGACTTCGATATCGTCGGTACGACGGTTGATTTGTTGCAAGTAACGCAAGAACATGGTCGCCGTGCGATACAAAATTTGGAACAAGAAACGGGTCTTTTTATACGTATAGAACGTAGAAATCTGATTAGAAATAAACGGATAGAGCACTTCAGATTCTTCTAAACAGATGGTAATAAAGAAATCTGGCGTCAAAAAGATACCAAGTGGCACCGTATCGTACATATCATTGCCGCGAACAACAGGAATGTTGATAACAACAAAGATATAATTGTCCTCTAACTCCACGTGAGAACGTTCTTCCATATCGAGGGCGGTCTTTAATACGTCTGTAGGAATTTCCGTCAGGATATTGATAAGGGATAACTCATCGGGGTCTGGGTTCACCAAATTTACCCATGAACCTTTTGTGGCATCTGATACCGTGTAATCGGCTACTAATTCTTCTTCTATGTGCTTGTACACCGTAATCATGTTATCCCTCCTTCCGAGCGAAAATACTGTATCTCATCTTTAAAATTATATACTATTTAGGTGTACTATTCAATTCTCTTGTGAAAGTTTTACATAGAAAAACTGCTCCTCATTGCCTAATACAATGTAGGAGCAGTTTATTATCTATCAGTATTATTTTCTACTCAAGATGCGGACAGAGTTTAAGATACAAAGGATGGATACGCCTGTATCGCCAAATACAGCCCACCACATGGATGCATAGCCTAAGATGCCAAGCAACATGATAAGGATTTTAACAGCAATGGCGAATACAACGTTTTGCCAAGCCACGCGCAATGTTGATTTGGACAAATCAAGAATATGTGCAATAGCGGTCAAAGATGGACGCATGAACACTACGTCGGCTGCTTCGATAGCCGCATCAGCGCCGCTACCCATCGCACCACCTACGTCAGCACCAGCAAGAACTGGCGCATCATTGATGCCATCGCCTACGAACATGGTAGGACCATATTCAGAGCGAATATCTTGAACAACGGACAATTTATCTTGAGGCAATAGTTGAGCACGTACTGCGCTTACACCCGTTTCTTTAGCGATATAGTTAGCGCTTGCTTCAGCATCACCAGTAAGCATAACAGTTTTAATATCTTGACGATTAAGATCAGCAATCGCTTCAGCAGAATCCGGACGAGCTTCATCGGCGATGATAATACGGCCAAGGTATGTATTACCTTCGGCTACAAGAACTTCTGTACCATATTCAGCAGGTTCTGTTGGATAGCCTTGAACTGCATAGCGTTCCATAAGGCGACGGTTACCAACAAGTACTTGTTGACCATCTGCCATACCTACCATGCCTTCGCCAGCTAATTCCTGAACGAAATCGGAAGGTTCCACTGTAAGGCCTTGATCTTTTGCTTCAGAAACGATGCTTGTTGCTATTGGATGTGTAGATACAGCTTCGATAGCTGCTGCCATGGATAATAATTGACCAGAACTTACATGGGAGCCTACAGTTTCTACGTTGTGAACTTTGAACTCACCAGATGTAATAGTACCTGTTTTATCAAGAGCTACTGCTTTCACATTAGCCAATGCTTCGATAACACGACCACCTTTAAGCAAGATGCCATGTTTGGATGCGTTACCAATACCGGAGAAGAATGCAAGTGGCACGCTTAGTACCAATGCACATGGACAAGAAATAACAAGGAATGTTAAGGCTGTATAAATCCATTTATGCCATTCGCCAGTAATGAGGGATGGAATAATCGCAACAGCAAGGGCAAGGGCTACTACGATTGGAGTATATACACGAGCAAAGCGCGTAATGAATTTATCGATTTTAGGTTTCGATGCAGCCGCATTTTCAACAGCATCAAGAATTTTAGTAACCATGGATTCTTCTAGAACCTTATCGACGCGCATCGTAATACGGCCAGTTTCATTGATGCAGCCAGACATCAATTGTGTACCTGGTTCTGCGCGAACAGGCACTGGTTCGCCGGTTACAGGAGCCGTATTGACGCGAGTTTCACCTTCAAGAATCGTACCGTCTAGAGGAATCAAATCGCCAGGACGAACTTCAATAGTCCAGCCCACCTCAACCTTTTCAGGGGACATAACTACAATTTCGCCACCGCCGCATGTATCTACGACGCGCACCTCTTGAGGACGCATATCTACAGCATTCATGATTTCTGTACGGCTACGATCTGTTGCTTTTTCTTCAAAGAATTCACCGATACGGTAGAATAAAATAACACCAACCGCTTCAGGTAATGCATCGATAGCGATGGCACCTAATGTAGCGATGGACATCAAGAAGTTTTCATCAAATATTTCACCCTTTAAGATATTACGCGCGGCTGTACGCAATACAGGAAATGCAAGGAGTACATAAGCAACGTAGTAAATCGGAGTTTCAATAGATTCTGGCAATCCGATGGATGGTATAAAGGAAGTCAATGCTTCATAGATCATAAATAATAGACCTACTACGATAACTGCAATTGTTACAGCGTCATTGTCCTGATTGTTTTCACGGCCATCATCCACAGCCGCTTTAGATTTACGTTCGTAATCAGCTACTGTTACGCCCTCTTCGATAGCATCACAGATGTCTTGAATGTCACGCTTAAGAGCCTCACGGTCCTCCCAAGACCCAGTTAATTTTAATTGATGTGTAGCAAGTGTAAAATTAGCTGTTTCTACCACATCCATTTTACGGATACGATCTTCGATTTTCGCTGCACAGTTCGCACAGTTTAAATCCTTTAGAAGTAATGTTTCTTCCATGATATCTCCTTTATCTATATTTGAAAGCACAGAAAGCTTTCATCCTATATGAATTAAAATAACATATGAATATTCGTTCATATGTTATTTTACAGTAATAGAGAATAAATGTCAATACTTATTATATACTTATATCGGACTTTGAATGAAACACTTATGTTTCAACATATACGCTATTGTTGTACGTAACATTATATGTTACTATATTAGTTGTAAAAAAATAGTGATGCATAAAGGTAAAATTAATATGGGTCTATCAACAGCTGAAATAGAAAAAAAATATCATATAACTAGACAAACGCTCTATAATTGGATGAAAAAAGGATTATTATCTAGACCTACGACAGGCAAAAATAACAAATTTAATTGGTTACCATCTGATGAGAAAAATATTCTTGATATTTTAACCGCAAAACAAATGCACAAAAGGCTTATCGAAAAAAGCGATAATGAATACTTACTAATCTCTAATCGAAGATATCTTGGCTCAAAGCAGAAATTACTCCCATTTATTCTAAATATCGTAAAAAACCACACTTCTAATGTAAAAATAGTTGCAGATATCTTTGGGGGGACTGGAGTCGTTGCGCATGCCTTCTATACACAAGGAATGCAAATTATTATAAATGATATTTTACATTCTAACGTCATTTCATATGATACATGGTTCGGTAGTGCCCCAGTTAACGAAAAGAAAATAAAAAAATATATAAAATATCTTAATCAATTATCCCCTACAACTGATAATTATGTCTCTATAAACTTTGGTGGTTTATATTTTTCAAATGAAAATGCAAGAAAAATTGGCCTTATCCGTGAAGAAATAGAAAACTTAAAAGTATCTCCTCGTGAACGATCAATATTATTAACATCCTTATTATATGCTATGGACAAAGTTGCAAATACTGTAGGTCACTATGATGCATATAGAAAAAAGATGGATTCATTTACTCCCATCTATTTAAAAGTACCTAAAATCAACTACTATATAAACAATAACAAAATTTACAACATGGATGCCAACGAACTAGTAGAACAAATCACCCCCGACTTAATTTATATTGATACACCTTACAACTCTCGACAATATAGCGATGCGTATCATTTATTGGAGAATATTATAGATTGGAAGTTCCCCAAAGTTTATGGTGTAGCAAAAAAAATGGATCGTTCCCATATCAAATCTTCATATTCAACCCAAAAGGCTCCGGAAGCATTTGCCGACCTTATTTCAAAAATTACTGCCAAATATATATTAGTATCCTATAACAATATGGCACAAAAAGGAAATGGTCGTTCTAATTCTAAAATATCAGAAACAGAAATTATTGACATCTTAAAATCTCGGGGATCTGTCCAAATTTTCGAGCAACCATTTCAAGCTTTCACTACTGGAAAAACACATATTGATAATCACAAAGAAATTCTATACTTATGCACAGTAACTAAGTCTAGCACTTCAAATAAATTCATAAAATCCGCAATCAATTATACTGGTGGTAAAGCAAAATTATTAAACCAAATTCTGCCTTTATTTCCTAAAGATATTCACGATTTTTATGATTTATTTGCAGGTGGAGCTAATGTTGCACTCAACGTAAAAAATAACGGTCGCCTATTTATTAATGACATCAACACTAATATTATCCAATTGTATAAATTTTTATCTAAATCTAATATATCCAATCTATTGACCAAAATCTCCAAATTAATAAATGATTATCAACTCTCAGAAACAGATAAATATGGATACTCATTTTACAACGCTAATTCATCTCAAGGATTAAAGGATGTAAACAAAAAGAACTATGAGAAACTAAGAAAAGACTTTAATAATCACACTTTTAAAAACGGGGATAAATGGATTGCATTTTATGTTCTCATAACTTTTGCCTTTAACAATCAAATTCGATTTAATAATATGGGGCAATTTAATATGCCTGTCGGAAAACGTGATTTTAATATCAATATGAAAAATAAACTATGTCAATTTATAGAAGCATTAAAGTCAAATGACATTGTATTTACTGCTTCTGATTTTAGAAAATACAAAAACCACTCATTTTCCTCAAATGACTTTGTATATATTGATCCTCCATACTTACTATCTACAGCCTCCTATAATGAAAATGGTGGTTGGTCAGAGGACGATGAGATAGATTTACTTAACTTTCTAACAGATCTAGATAATAAAAATATACGATTTGCATTATCTAACGTATTAGTCCATAAAGGCAAAACAAACTACCTACTAAAGGAATGGGCCAAACAATATAAAATTCATTACTTAAACCATAACTACAATAATTCTAATTACCAATCCACTGCTTCAAAACAATCTACAATCGAAGTCCTAATAACTAATTATTAATATTAAGAAATATAAAAAGCCGATGAAAATTTGGTATGTCTCCTTTTTACTAAACAATCAGTAAAAGGGGACATATCAATTCATCGGCTCTTCTTAGGTTAAAAGATTTTCAATAATCGGAATTCTCCAATCATTTCTAATAACATCAATTTCCTCTTTATTAAATTTCTCTAGAACTTCCAATACAGTTTCACTAGAAATCTTTTTATCTAATAATCGTATTAATTCATCAGTAGTAAAACTAAAAATATTAAGTCCTAAATAGGTCCCATCCATAAGAGTACCATTTAACTCGACATTTTTAATACTCCTAAAGATATTAATTACATTAGAATCTAATTCATTTGCAATAAAAATAGTCTGTACTTGTTTTGGTTTGTGTTGTAATGCAAAATTAACGGAATGCCTAATTACAGGTTCTAACTCCCCCCGTTTCTGAGTATTGCTATCCATCAACGTTGCCTCGATTAATGTGGCATTACTATCAGTAACAACCTCAATATCACCCGCTCCACCTCCTTTATGAACTAACGGAAGTTTATTACCATCTAAAGATACACCAAACATCTTATATACTTTAAAATCTTTTTTATCTGACAAATGATACCAGGCAATAGTAAGTATATATTCATAAATAGTTGGAATTGTGGCTTCTTCAGTTACTAATCTAGCAACTTGAGAGTCATCTCTATTCTTAATATAGTTCAAAATATCAATAACTATATTGATTGGAAATCGTTCCTCAATAAATTCCCTATATTCCTTTTCTCTTTGATTTTCTACTACTAGATGAAGATTATCGTCTAATTTATCTGTGCTAATACCTAAATACAATCCTATATCTTCAGTAATTTTTTTAATTTCATCTTTGGATAATGCTAAAATTCGAGTTAACTCCATATTAGAGAACCAAGGACTTTCAAGATTAAGCTCATACTCTTTACGTGGAGATGCACCAATTAACTTAAATTTTTCGCCTAAGTTGTCTAATAATGGTTTTATAATATATCGGAAATTAAGGTTTACTAAATTATTTGAAAAATTAATAATTCCTGTTATATTAAAGTATCTATAACACATATCTGAATACTCTCTAATTATGTCCTCTGTTTTAGATAGTATAAACTGATTATAAATATCTTCATAATTTCCAGACAATAGTCTATTATCTTTATTATTATTCCAAAATGACTCTATAGATTCTTTCGTTCGACTAAAGTTAAATGGATTTTTTCCTAACCCAAAAGCCTTTTTTATCTTATCTTCTGCAGATAAAAGCTTTAATCGCGAAAAAGATTCTGCCGATTTATTAGCTAAAAAATCAAATATAGAAAGTATAAATTTTTTATATTCTAAAGATATCTCACTACTTTTTCTATTCGGAAACGCTCTGATAAAATTCTCATCTGAATAGTCCTCGTTTTCAAACATTTGTCGAACAAATAAACTATCGTTTTGGTCTATGAAATCATTATAAAAAAATTTATTCCAATATGACTCAAACGTAATCCGCTCACTAACTACATCTTCATAAGATTCAAGGACCTTTTCTAATTTTTCCTTACTTATATTAGGCCGAATACTCTCCAAAATAGAAAAAAAATGCTTTCTATTTACATTTTCATATCGGCATAAAAATTTTAATGCAAATCTAAAACAATAGAAATATTTATCAGTTTCTGAATCATAAACCCGTAACTTCATATATTGTCTAAAGTACAGTAGATTATCTTGAGATAATCCCAAAAGTTTCTCTATATAATCTGGCTTAAGATTCCCTTCTAAATAAACTTTCGCTACTTTAGAAATATTTCTTCTGTCATCAATTAATCCAGATTTAACTATAGCATTTGTTAGTGTTCTCCCTCGCTTATCTAAATCAGTCACTTTTAAATTTCGAGATAAGTTCTGAAATAAACCGACACCACTCTTCTCTTCTAAAAGCTGAACCTCACTAATAAACAGTTTATAAAACTCAGCTTGAGCACTATTATTTCTCTCCCAATTAGGAATTCTATTGATAAAACCACTTAAAACCTTAAGAATTAACCGATTAACTTCTACAACTTCTTGAACACGAACAGAAGTATCTCCCATATTAAAAACACTTCCTGATTTAGCAAGTTTCATTTCGGTCCCCCCATATAATAAAGATGAAGTAGTATACACTTGTAATTATAGCATATTTCGACATTGATACATTTTCATCTTAATGGGCTTATATAACGATAATAGGATCATCCCCTTAAAAAAATACCTCTATTTTTTTTATATCAGAAAAAGAAATATTTTTTCCTATGGATAAAATTTGTTGATTTTCACTAATCCTATCTACCGGACCTATAAGTTCTGTATACTTATGCTTATCATAATAAACGACTCGTACCCAATCCCCACAACACACAGTCTGTAAGACCTTATTTAATTCTTCTATTTGATCCTCTGACAGTTCTACACGAGACTCCTTAGGCCGTGCTACGGCTGCCAGCAATGTTTCAAATCCCTTTAACGCCGCAAAGGGCATAAATTGTTTAGCCCGTTGCAAGCGCGACATCCGATGTTTCATGAATGTATACCTTCCCTCACGCAATACATCAATTCCTATTGTAAAATCTACTCTCCATTATGACCGCCTACCAATGTATTTCTAAACTGCATAGTCCCTTCTTCTTGCAAGCTAGATGCACGAAGGATAGCATTTTTACCAAAACGTCCTTTAATATTCAGCATGGTTTTCTGTATATGTTCCTCTTGCTCTGCTGTATCCGTTAATGCATTACTAAACAGGTCCATTTCAGTCGGTACAGCGGCCTTATTAACTAAATCTTCAAAGCTAACGGCAATGCGTCGTATTAACTCATGAGGCCGTTTATATTTATCAAACAAGGCTAGTACAGCTGGACATAACTCTTGAAATGAGTCCGTATAATGCGCTAAGGTCCTAGATCCACCAGTGGACTTTACATCCTCTGCTGCATAGCCGATGTGAACATGAATACACTTTGTAACTGCCTTAATCTGTAACAGTTCAAGGACTAAGGACTCCACCATTTCTCGCATGGGCAATCGCGCCTCATCAGCCGTATAATTGCGCAATAGAATTTGGCTTTGTGAAAGGGAATGTTTAGACGGTCTATAGGCGTGAATATCGGCAATAGTGCAGCTCTCACGACCCCACGCATGATCGATTAACAGCTCCGCGTTCACACCAAATTCCTTATACAGTTTATGTTCCGGTACTTGGGTGATGCCATGCAAATCAAAGGCACCAAATTTACGCAAACGATTGGCGATACCGCTGCCGATTTGCCAAATATCCGTAATGGGCTGATGATGCCAAATTTGCTCTTTAAAAAGGTTTTCATCAAGATACCCTATAAAATCCGGCGCATACTTCGCCAGTATATCGAGGGCAATTTTAGCGAGGAATAAGTTAGTCCCAATGCCAACAGTAGCGTAAATATGAGTAGCGTCGAGCACCGCATCAAGCAGGAGTTGAGCTAACTGACGAGGCGTTTTCTTGTACAAATTCGTATATGGCGTGATGTCTATAAAGTATTCATCAATAGAATACACATGAATATCCTCAGGGGATATGTAATTTAGTAGCGTCCCATAAATCTGCGCCGACGCCTGCATATACCGTTTCATATGAGGTTTTACCGTGATGTATTCAATATGTGACGGAATCTGAAATAAGCGAGACCGATTTTTAACGCCTAGCTTTTTAAGCGCTGGAGAGATGGCCAATGTAATCGCTCCCTTGCCACGCGAATTGTCGGCCACCACTAACGGTGTTGTAAAGGGATCCACACCCAAATCGGCACATTCTACAGATGCGTAAAAGCTCTTTAAATCAATACACATATACATCCGATTTGTATCAGCTGAACCCATACCAACACCTCCTTAAAACGCTAATGGATCGACTTTCACAAAAATTAGTATCCTCATAATTTCTATCATTAGTATAACAAAAATACGCAGTATTTTCAAACGTATGTTTGCTATTATGCAAATAATTTTAACTAAAAAAAGGTATCTATCATTAGACATATTTCTAATAATAGATACCTTTGTGCTTTGAATTTTTTTGATTCTAAGTATATAACGCAACGACAGATTACATTTATTGTTCAGGGCCAACCCGATCTTCGTCTACCGTATCTAAGAATCGTGTTAACTCGCCAATAAATAGAAGTTTTACACTCCCCACTGCACCATTACGGTGTTTACGGATAAGAACCTCTGCCTTATCACCCATTTCAGAGTTTTCATCGTAATATTTATCGCGATACAAGAAGATAACGATATCCGCATCTTGTTCAAGGGAACCAGATTCACGAAGGTCAGATAATACTGGCCGCTTATCTGGGCGACTTTCAACACTACGAGACAACTGAGACAAAGCAATAACAGGCACATTAAATTCACGAGCAATCAGTTTTAGGTTACGAGAGATTTCAGATACCTCTTGTTGTCGATTTTCACTGCCCTTACCGGAGCTACGGCCTTGCATAAGCTGAATATAATCGACGATAACAAGATCAAGACCATGTTCTACCTTGAGGCGGCGTAACTTAGCGCGCATATCCTGCACCGTAAGTCCTGGCGTATCATCGATAAACAGGCTGGCTTGACTCATCTCATCCGCCGCAGCCATCACCTTCCCCCAATCATTAGGGTCCATGTCAGCCTTGCGCAACTTGTCTGATTCAATACCGGCCACGGAGGACAAAATACGTCCTACCAACTGTTCCTTGGACATTTCTAGAGAGAAGAATGCTACGGTCCGCTTAATCCCCATCGCTACATTTTGAGCAATGTTCAAGGTGAAAGCAGTCTTACCCATAGCAGGACGAGCCGCTACGAGAATAAGGTCCGACCGTTGTAACCCATTTAACTTGAAATCCAAATCTCTAAATCCAGTTGGTACACCTGTAATAGAACCCTTATGTTGTTGCAGTTTACTAAGTCTATCAATATTCGTAAGAACTACATCACCAATGGGAGAAAATGTCGATTCTGATTGTGTTTGTCCGCCTACATCAAGAACGAGTTGTTCCGCCTTATTCATAATGACGGATGGCTCATCCTCGCCAGCATAAGTCATACCGACAATCTTATTACCTGCATCTATGAGACGGCGCATTTGCGCTTTTTCTACAATAATGCGCGCATGCTCTTCAATATTATAGCCTGTCGCTTCATTCGCAAGAGATGTAATATAAGCAATGCCACCTACGGTATCCAATTTTTTACGTCGTTCTAGTTCTTCACTTAACGTAATGAAATCTACCGTCTTGTTGCTTTTTACAAGATTTAAAATAGCATCATAAATGATCCGATGCGTATCACGATAAAAATCATCACGATCTACGATACTTGTTACCAAATCAACGGCTTCGCCAGATGATGAACCATCGGTTAGCAACGCCCCTAATACGGCCTTTTCCGCGTCCTCATTATGCGGTGGTATGCGTACGTCCATGTTCTTCTCCCCTTAACTAGAATATGAGTATCTTCCCTATGAAAGCGTGCGTCACGCCTCTTCTATGCACAAAAAGAATCACCACACTCTGTGAGCATGGTGATTCGAAGATTATTCAGCGACTACGTTAACCTTGATAGTGCTCGTAATTTCTGGATGTACACGAACCACTACATCATGAACACCTAATGTTTTCAACGGTTCTTTAATTTCGATTTTCTTTTTGTCGATATCTACCTTGTATTGAGCTTTCGCTGCATCGGAAATATCTTTAGCAGTAACAGAACCGAATACGCGGCCTTCTTCGCCCATGCGAACCTTAACAGTAACTTCAACCTTAGTCAATTGAGCTGCCAAGATTTTAGCCTCATCATTGGCAACAGCTTTATTGTGAGCGATGGATTCTTGCTTTTGTTTCGCATTATTTACGTTAGTTGCTGTACCTTCAAGACCAAGGCCTTTTTTAATCAATACATTACGACCATATGCGTCACTTACTTCAACGATTTCGCCCTTTTTACCAACTTTTTTTACATCTTCTAACAATACTACTTTCATTATTATTCCTCCTCTTTTTCAGCGGAATGAAGGGCTTCTAGCGCTTTATCTAGAATAGCCGCCTTCGCTTCCTCTATCGTCATACCTTGTAGTTGGGCACCAGCCACTGTTCTGTGACCACCACCACCCAAGGATTCCATTACAACTTGTACATTTACCTTGCCTTTGGATCGAGCGCTAACGCCGATGCCACCGTCATTGAGTGGGTAAAGTACAAAGGCCGCTTCAATATCTTCATTACTGATGAGCATATCCGCACTTTGTGCAGCCAATGCCATCATATCCTTCAAACCTTCAGGTGCTACAGAAATAGCAATACCTTCGGTACGATTGGCTTCAAATACTATTTTAGCACGCAATTGGATAGAATCGAAGGTTTCAATAAATAATTGTTTAACCTTTTCAATATCGGCGCCTGCTCGGCGTAAAAAGGCTGCCGCTTCAAAAGTACGTGCTCCAGTTTGCTGATAAAAATTCTTCGTATCTAATACGATACCTGCATAGATACCTGTGGCTTCCGCTTTTGAAAGCTTTACAGGAACGCCTGCATATTGAACTAGCTCTGTAACTAGCTCGCTTGTAGATGAGGCAGCAGGTTCTAAATACGTAAGCAATGGATTTTCGACAAAATCTGCAGCTCGACGATGATGATCGATGACAATGCGTCGCTCAGATACTTCAAGAGCCTCTGGCGCTGCTACCATCGGTGTTCTATGCGTGTCACAAACGATGGCCAATGTATTCGCATCAGCCCACAATTTTGCTTCTGCAGGCGTTAAGATATGAGTTTTCCAAAATTCGTCTTCCCCGAGAACATGTACCATTTTATCGATAGCACTTGTTTCTTTTGAAAGTACTAATCGCACCTCTTTACCAAGAGTACGTGCAATTGATACGACGCCAATAGCACCGCCTAATGCATCATAGTCCTCACGTTGATGACCCATAACAAGGATTTTGTCAGAATCATTCATCAATTCATGAATGGCTTGACTAACCACACGAGCACGAACGCGCGTATTTTTTTCAACACCTGCTGTATTGCCTCCGAAGAAGCGGGTGCTTTCACCATCCATAATGCAAACCTGATCGCCACCGCGTCCTAATGCAATATCAAGAGCTGCTCTAGCACGTTCAGATACATCCTTAACAGAACCAGTATTTTCACCGATCCCGATACTAATCGTAGCAGGTACTTGACGAGGAGACGGTAATTTACGAATACGTTCAAGCACACGAAAACCATCGTTTTCCATGTCTTGCAAAGCGCCACGAGAAATAGCAAATGTGTACATATCATCTTGGAAATTTCGAATGAAACCTTCGTGTTTATCGATTTCATCAACGACGATATTGTTGATTTCAGCCCATAGATTTGTATATTCTCTATCGCTGAGGCCCTTCGTCAATTCTTCGATATTATCGATTTGAATCATGCCCCATACAGGCTGTTCTTCTTGCGCCTTAATACGTTCCTTTTCAATGGCTGTAATATCCTTAAAATACAAAGCCATAACCGCATGTTCCGTTAATTCATCATTAGGATCCGCATCAGGTCTTGTATCGCGAGGGTCGATGAACTTGTACACCACTTGGAAATAGCGATCCCCGTATTGCTCTTTCAAGAACCCCGATTTGCCCCAAATCTTATCAATTCTAAATCCAGGAATCAAAGCGGACATTTTTTGCAATTTATTCCAGTCCACCGGAACCCAATCGGCAAATACACTATTATTCCATACCAATGTACCTTGCTTATTGACAAGTACAATAGCGGTCGGTAAATTTTGTAATGCAAAGTTAGCCGCCTGCGTCACATTCTTCATCATAGCACCAAATTGTTCGCGTGCTAAACGACGACGATTGTGGATGGTATTGTAATTAATCAAGTATACAGCAACCACCACGATGGTCGACAATATGGCTAACAACCAATTTAAATAAGCGATGATTAAGATTAATAGAACGATGACACCAATAATGGTCCATTCCATTGCTTCCCATCTTCGTTGAAAGGATTTCATAGTAACCTCCTTTCTATTAATAACCTCGTTGATTGAAACGAGATCGTAAATCTAAAAACATATCTATCATCCCAAATATAGCTAATGCTTGAGAAAAGAATATGGCATATGCAAAAACCAAACCCCATTTTATCTTAGGTGCTACTCGATAGCGAGTCATAATATCTGCCAATGCAGCAAAGCCATGAATAGAACAAATAAAATTACCAAGCAAGACTAAATTTTTACTAATAGCAATGACCCATGGCGTATCTAAATGTACATATGCACTGCCATGTACACCTATGATACCAAGAGCAAAAACACCAGCCCCCCATATTGGCATCTTCCACTTTTCAATTGGTAAAAAGTTTGGTATTGAAATTCGCAATCGACGACCCAACCATAAAGATATCTGTATTGTAATATACGTATATACTATTGCCCCTACAGCTATAGCCATACAAAATACATCTCCCAATGTATCAAAATTTTTTTGTACATTGTCAACAAACTGATCTGCTTGTTCTTGTGTAATAGCTGGATTTGTCGCCATAGCATCATGGGCCATCATTTGAGCTTGCTCTACAACCATAGGGCCTATAGTTGATAAATCAACACCAGACATAGAATACGATACGATAATGACAAAAAATATAGCCAAAAACATCAATACACTTGGAACTAACAAACGCTTTATAGTGGACCATGAGAACCGATTCCCAGCGCCTACACCAATGCCTACCAAGGCAAATAATCCTACAACGAATGAGTTAACGATTCCAAATAACATGGTGGATAGAAAAAAGATAACAATTGTTCCTACAGCACTATACTTAAATCCCCATTTGGTGCCAATTATTCCAACAGCTGCAGGAGTAACTAAAAATGACAAAAATCCAAAGATAGGTAAGTATACACTAATGGCGGTAAGCACAACTCCAATAGCACTAACAAATGCCGTTTCCACCATAGCTCTTGTATTTGTTTGTTTCATAATACTCCATTCAACACTAAAAGGATACTAGTTATCTTTTAATTATAGCAGTTTAATAAAGTAACTTCAAATACCCTATATAGTAGACAATTACAGCAACTACGCTACTTATGGTGTCTCAAAAAAATAAAGATATCCCCCTCAAGACTGTTTGCCATGTAATCGTGGCATTCTGCTTGAAAGGGATATTTTATTTAGTGTACGTCTTGGATGATTGGTAAAATCATAGGTCTACGACGTGTTTTGTCATAGAAGAATTTACCCAATGCATCGCGAACGTTTTGTTTAATTGTAGTCCAGTCCTTGATACGTTGTGCTTCGCAATCATCTAATACTTGATGAATGCGACGTTCTGCTTCAAGCATAAGTTCTTCTGCATCACGTACATATACGAAACCACGGGATACGAGATCTGGGCCTGCAATGATGGTACCGGAAGCAGTATCCATAGCCATAACAACGATAACCATGCCTTCTTGTGCCAATTGTTGACGATCGCGAATAACGATATTACCAACATCGCCAACACCAAGGCCATCAACGAAGATAGCACCCGCTTGTACACGGCCACCTTTACGGCCACCGTCTTTATCAAATTCAAAGATTTGACCATTATCGCCGATGAGGACCTTCTTAGGGTCTACGCCCATAGCCACACCAAGTTCACCATGACGACGTAACATACGGTACTCACCATGAACCGGGATGAAGTATTCTGGACGCACAAGGTTGAGCATTGTTTTAAGCTCTTCTTGGCTCGCATGACCAGATACGTGGATGCCACGATCTTTGCCATATACAACATGGCAACCTAGACGAAGTAAGTTATCGATAGTTCTACCAACAGCACCTTCATTGCCTGGAATTGGTGTAGCAGAGATAATAACAGTATCATTTGGTGCCAATTCTACAGTGCGGTGGTTGCTTGTAGCCATACGGGATAAGCCCGCCATCGGTTCACCTTGAGAGCCAGTTGTTAAAATCATGATTTGGTCATCTGTATAGTTGTGCATTACATCTACGTCGATAATCGTATTTGGTGGAATATTCAAATAACCGCGTTCTTGTGCGATTTCTGTAACATTTACCATGCTGCGACCCATAACGACAACCTTACGGTTGAACATAACCGCCGCATCGATTGCTTGTTGGATACGAGATACGTTAGATGCGAATGTAGCCAATACAACGCGGCCTTTTGCAGCACCTACAGCTTGTTTAATAGCAGGTCCAACGGAGCTTTCAGAACCAGTAAAACCAGGTTTTTCTACATTTGTAGAATCGGACATCAATGCTAGTACGCCCTTGTTGCCAAGTTCTGCGAATTTATGAATATCCATCAATTTGCCATCAACTGGTGTTTGGTCGATTTTAAAGTCACCTGTATGGAGTACAGTACCGATAGGTGTATCGAAGTACACCGCAACGGAGTCAGGAATGGAATGATTAGTTTGGATAAAACCAACCTTCACTTGACCGATTTGCACTTCATCGCCTGCTGCAATCGTGCGAAGGCATTTTGGAGATACTTTATGCTCTTTAAACTTACCTTCAATCAATCCACAAACGAGATTTGTAGCATATACAGGGCAGTTAATTTCCTTCATAAGGTACGCTAAGGAACCGATATGGTCCTCGTGACCATGGGTAATAACGACTGCTTTCACGCGGTCCTTATTCTCAATGATATAGCTCATATCAGGAATAACGATATCTACGCCAAGCATATCTTCACTAGGGAACGCAAGACCTGCATCAAGAACGATGATTTCATCCTCGTATTGAAAAATGGTCATATTTTTACCGATTTCACCAAGGCCACCAAGAGGGATAATTTGAAATTTACCCTTATTGGAGCCCGCTGGTTGACGACCAATTAAATCGGATTGAACCTCTTGGTTGCGAGTCATCGGGCGGTTGTTAGTGCGCGTACGACGGTTGTTAGTATTTTCATTACGATTATTATCATTCGTATTACGTGTACGCGTATTACGTGTATTTCTTGTATTACGAGTATTCTCGCCATTTCGTTCAGTACGATGTGTATTTTCACCGCTTCGAGTTGTACGGTTTTGACGAGGTTGACGAGGTTTACGTTCTGTACCTTGTTGTTCGCCTTGCTCTGCTGTTGGACGTTGACGACGTGTGTTCGTTCTTGTATGTGTCGTACGTCGTTGGCGTCCTTCGCCATTTTGACTAGTTTCGCCTGTATGACGACGTTCACCAGTGCGACGACCTTCTGTATTGCGGTGTTCTCCCACAGATCGACGTGTGTTGGTACGACGGCGCGTTGTTTTTTGCTCACCTTGAGCAGACGGAGCCGTCTCTACTGCAGTCACTTGTGCAGTATGTTGATTATCTGTTGTATTCACAGTTCCTCCTAAAATTTTGTTCATTAATTTGTTTAACATATATTTTCACCTATCATTAAAATTTGATCTTTACAGAGGAACGGACAAACGAAAAAGGCGCTATCCAGCAGCGTCTTTCAAATGGGCGCAAAAATAGCGCAACTCAATTGTTACCGTTCAAGTCCTTTTGTCCATTCGCCTCGTGCAAATGAGTATAGTGTACCATTAAACGCGTCAGCCGCGACGTTACGTTCTCTTCGTTACCGTTTAATGTTCATTATAATCCGATCGTTCTGATGAAAGCCTCGCTTTCATACGTTACTATTATTGTAACATAAAAATAGCGTTAACAAAAGAGGACCCTTATGTTGACGCTATTCCATTAATCCTGTACGAATTTGAGCTGATAATCGCACAAAATCTAACCGTGTTTATACATCATATTTAGTTATCATCATCAGGCAAATGTTTGTAAAAGCCTTCAATATGCCACGCACCATTTTCTTCAATAAGAGAAATATATCGCTTCATCGGTTTAGCCTCTACCATGCCTTCGCCAACCTTTGTGGTTTGTAAATCTGCTTCAAATACAATACGTTTTAAACTACCTGAACGACTCAGCCGTGCCACATCCAAGGTAACCATATCCACTTTTGTACCTTGCTGCATAGCTATGAGCCATTTTTGTTTTTCTACTGGATTAGCCCTAACTCGGTTCATCACATACGTGAAAGCCTTATCATAGTCCTTATTATTTACCGCATCAAAATAGCCTTGTACCGATGCACGAGCGGCCTCTTCACTGCCTTCACCAACAATGGCATTTGTAAACCACCCTGAAGGGAACACTTCATTTTCCGGTCCCATAGTTCGTAAAGAAAATCCAAATATACATACTATACTTACAAGCACAACAATTAAAACTCTCGTTGTTAACGAACTACTCGTAGGGGATACTTTCATAATTGAAGCTAGCCGTTTATCTATGACGATATGCTGCAACGCACCACCATATTGATTGTCCTGTGGCTGCCCCTTTTGACATAACAGTGCGAGCAAAATCAAGGGTCCTACAAAGGGGAGGAGGAACAGCAACAAGCTCATACTGCCTCGTCCCGTATCATGAAGTCGGCGCACACATAATGACCCTAACGGAAGTAAGGATACTAAACATAGTATAGCCGTTAAGAACCCACCTAAACCGATTAAATACGGTCCCGTTTGAAATATAGCGGTTATAGCATAGAAAAAAGCGAGCAAACCAACCATACATACATGCCACAGCAATAGAAATTGTAAGAATTCCCTCCGCGAAGCGCGACCATCCGTATCCATGAACTTATTCATCACATAGAGATATGTATCCTTATAGCTAAGCTGATAATGGGATAAAGGATAAATTACATCACCTTCAGGTGCAATGCGCTCCACCTCTGTAGCCACCGTATACTGCCCACATGTAGGGCAAAACATAGCCGCCTCATCGCAATAATGATGGCAAGCATCACAATAACGTTTCATAAGTATCTCTCCAAAAACTCTCAAATGTTTACTATTTCAAGTATGTATCTACAGCCTCCGCAAAGCCCTGACGATATAGATTAGCACCGCCGTTTGCAGGGTGGCGCAACCCAATGGCAGACAATCCAAATTTTCCCATTGTATCTGCAGATTTTTGGCCTACTGCGAGCACAAGAGGTTCTACGCCACCTAATTCTATATGTAAATCTAACAAGCGTTTTGTATATTCCCAACCTAATTGTTGCTCTTTATCCGTAGGCGTGCGGTTCGTCAATGGATTTCCATCCTTATGAGGATGGAAGGGGAATATATTCCACAACAACGTATCATATGGATCTATCCCCTTTTCAACGATAGCACTCCACACCACCGTATCAGTTGGTTCGTTAAAACCGTCCTTCTGCTGTGTTCCTTTTAATAAAGAGCTAGTAGGCGAACTAGTGCGTTCCAACCGAATCGGCGTTACATCCTTCGCACGAATGGTTTTGTGCTTATCTAATAGCATTCTTTCACAAGTAATAGCAATGCCACTAAAACGTCCGCCTTGATATCCTACTGCCTCAGCCACTACAAATACCTTAACTCGACCTAAGCGCGGTAATAAATAGGTTACCAAATTATCTCGACGCACTTGGGCCGCATCAAAACCATCTGTAACAATCTCTAAATCAGGATTCACCTCACCCCAAGGATTATGGACGAGACCACCTTGATACTGAGCGAGCCAGTCTACAAAATCGTGCACCTTCGCCACACGCTCCGCATCAAAGGTTGCTATATATTCATCAAAAGACAAGGTCTTCTCTAACTCAAATAAAGACATACAGCCT